>OGCY01000037.1_pt1 | contig 84618 bp, 92 predicted proteins | sample 1570311 | NCBI WGS metagenome assembly OGCY01 (sample SAMEA2582165, study PRJEB24529) | metagenome | biome: Human gut stool | place: China | collected 2011
GGCATCTTGCGCAAAGCCGAAGCTAATTTTGTGACTTTGGGAGAAAATTAGAAAAACTTGGTCTGCCTGTAGTTACACAGTGATGTTCTGCCACGGATGGCAGAACAAGGCTTCACGAGCCAAGGATGGCTCGTTGAACGCCGGTCACGTCACTCCGCCATAACCTAAATCAGGCAGACCTAGCTTTTCTTATTTTCGGACAACGAAACCAAAATTAACTCCGGCTTTGCGCAAGATGCCACTCACAGACCTGCGAAACGCCATTTAGGCGGGCGATTTATTTCATAAACAAACCATCATTTGTAGGGCAGCTCGAAAAATTGCAGCCAGGATTTTAACACAGCATCAGCAAAAGGGAAAAACCGGTTCAGATTCCAGTAAAAGGGAGAATATTTATCAGCAGAATTAATAATTTTTATTAACGTACCTGATAGATATTCTCTCTTTTGTATAAACTGGGTAAAATTTTAGTAAAACTTTACTAAAGCTATTGAAATCTGTAAAATCGTGAAATATAATGCAGAAGAAAGGCGTGATTATATGGCAACAATCAAAGAGATTGCTAAGCTGGCACATGTGTCAGCTGCGACGGTGTCGAGAGTGTTGAATCAGGATGAGACATTATCAGTGACACCTGAGGTAAAAAACCAAATAATTAAGATCGCTCATGAGTTGAAATATGTCCCGCCTAAGATGCGTCATGCCAAACGAGACAGACAGATCGTCATCGGAGTTGCGGACTGGCATATCGTAAGAAGAGACAGGCCGGATGTGAGTATTACTTCGGCGGATAATTTATCCGGAAGTTTTGCACAGAAAGCAGATATTGTATTTTTACGTCTGGTTTACGGAGAGGTAAAGCAGGTGGACGGTATCATTGCATTTGGTTTATTCTCGGAAGTGGAAGTTGATTTTTTACGATCACTAAGCACGGAGATCCTGTTTGTTAATTCAGATAAAAAGGATTATGAGTTTGATCAGATCCTCATGGATTACGAGCAGGGATTAAGCGATATGGTGCATTATCTGATGGACGAGAAGGAGTATCGCAGCATTGGTTATATTGGCGGTATATATGAAGATGATATGGTGCGTATCGGAGCACGTCGTCTGAATGGATTAAAGCAGATCCTTCAGAAAAAAGGCTGTTATCAGGAAGGCTATTTTAAGGTCGGAGAGATCAGTCATGAGAGTGGATATTTGCTCACGAAGGAAATGCTTCTGACAGATGAAGTGCCGGAAGTTCTTATTCTGGGAAATGATGAGGTCGCAGAGGGAGCATTAGAAGCGGTCAAAGAATTAAAATACCGTATTCCAAAAGATATTGCGGTGGTGATTTACCGTGATATTGAGACACTTTCGACGAAATATCCGACGTATACAAGTCTTCGCATGCTGCCTGATATTGTATGGACGACTGCCATAAAACTTCTTTTGGAGCGGATTTTAGATGGCAGAAAAGATACGATGAAGGTGTATCTGCCAACAAAGCTCGAACTCGGAGACAGTGCCTGATCATTGGCTGGACAATTCATGAAAAGATCAACAACAAAAGTGTGCACGCCTGCATGGAAATGGATGCAGGAGAGAGAGGAGAACATTTCATTATGAAGAAAAAAATTGCTATGTTACTTGCAGCAGCATTATGCATGGGTACATTTGCAGGATGTGGAAACAGCGCATCAAATGATAGCAGCGCAGCAGACAATAATACGACAGATAATACAGTAGCTGCAACAGAGGGTTCTGACGTGGCAGCTTCTGCTGACAACGTAAAGATTGATACGTTAAACGTATACTTTGTTCCATCCAGAGATCCGGATGAGATCGTAACTGCAACAGAACCGCTTGCAAATTTAATGCAGACAGAGTTAGCAGGTTTAGGATATGATATCGGAGAGGTTAAGATCACTGTTGGTACAACTTTTGAGGCAGTAGGTGAGGCTCTTGCAGCAGGAACCGCTGATGTAGGATTTATTCCGGGTGGTACCTATGTACTTTATGATGACGGCGCAGATGTTATTTTAACAGCAACCAGAGATGGTTTAAATAAAGATTCTGAAAATCCAGCAGACTGGAATGACGGACAGCCTACGGAAGCATCGGACAAACAGGCAGTTTCTTACCGTGCATTATTTATCGCAGGTCCTTCTGATAAAGGACAGGAACTTGCTGATAAAGTAAACTCCGGCGAAGAACTTACATGGGATGATTTAAACAGTGCAAACTGGAGTGTTATGTCATCTTCCTCACCGGCAGGTTATATTTACCCGGCTTTATGGTTACAGGACAGATACCAGAAAGGTATTACAGATCTTTCTTCTGCAGTACAGTCTGATTCCTACGCAAGTGCATTTGCAAGACTTGCTTCCGGACAGATCGACGTACTTGTAACTTATGCAGATGCAAGACGTGACTATGAAGAAAGCTGGACAAGTGAATTTGGTCGTACAAAATCTATCTGGGAAGAGACAAATGTTATCGGTGTAACAGATCCGATCTACAATGATACAGTTTGTGTCAGCAAGACATCTCCGATCATGGATGACGGCTTAAAATCAGCAATCCAGACAGCACTCATCAATATCGGTAACACAGAGGAAGGTAAGGCAGTTATCTCTATCTACAGCCACAACGGATATGAGCCGGCACAGTCTTCTGATTATGATAAAGAGAGAGAAGCACAGAAACTGATCCAGGAATTAAGTGCAGCAAACTAATCGTTACTGGAACGTTTGACAGGGAGTGGACAGTAACAACGAAATAATAACAGGCAGTATGACGGGCAGCAGGAGGGCTGCTGCAGAGCCGGGAAACCGGCTTTGCGGCAGCCTTTCAATGAGTATACACCTATAAAAAACACACACCATAAAAACAGCAGGTGAAAGAAAGGTTTGGTTTAAATTTATGATCGAGTTTAAGGACGTATCGAAGGTATATCCGAACGGGGTAGTGGGACTGGACAATGTCAATTTAAAGATCGAACAGGGTGAATTTGTAGCGATCATCGGTCTTTCCGGTGCAGGAAAGTCCACGTTACTGCGGACGATCAACCGTATGCATGACATCACATCAGGAACTCTGACGGTGGATGGATTAGAGGTTAAGAACTTAAAAGGAAAAGAGCTTCGTACTTTCCGCAGAAAGATTGGAATGATCTTCCAGTCATTTAATCTTGTCACACGAACAACAGTAATCCGTAACGTATTGATGGCAAAAGTGCCGGAGATGCCTTTCTGGAGAGTTCTGCTTGGTGTGTTTAAAAAGGAAGACAAAATGCAGGCACTTGAGAGTCTGGATAAAGTCGGTATTCTGGATAAAGCATATATCCGTGCAGACCAGCTTTCCGGTGGGCAGCAGCAGCGTGTTGCTTTAGCGCGTACACTTGCGCAGAATCCGGAGATCATCTTAGCAGATGAGCCGGTTGCAGCACTTGACCCGGTAACGGCAAAACAGGTTATGAGTGATTTCAGAAAAATTAATCAGGATATGAATATTTCTATCCTTATCAATATTCATCATGTGGAATTAGCACTTGAATATGCAGACCGCATCATTGGAATCCGCGCCGGAAAGATCGTCTATGACGGCCCTTCCGAAAATGTGACACAGGACGTGTTGAACACAATTTACGAAGGAAAGATTCCGGAGAAAACGGAGGAAGCGTAATGGGATTATACGATAAAATATTTAAACCGAAGAAACTTGTGCTTGCAAACGGCAAAGTTGTGGAAGAAAAATGCTCCCGTGCACCGCTTATCATTCTTCTGGTTCTGATCGCAACATGGATCTCCGTAAAGGTTACTGGTTTTTCCATGACAACGCTTGTGACGAGAATCCGGTATTTCTTTGATATTTTAGGACAGATGTTTCCACCGAAGGTTGGTTATATTTCAAGCATCTGGGGACCACTTTTTGATACGATCAAAATGTCACTGCTCGGCTCTTTTGTGGGTGGTGTGCTTGCAATTCCTTTTGCGATTTTAGCGTCCAGCAACCTGATCAAAAATAAAGTTGTGATTGGTGTGGTCCGTGTATTTTTAAGTATCGTGCGTACGATCCCGACGCTGGTTGCTGCCCTGATCGCAACTTATATCTGGGGACTTGGTACGATGGCAGGTACCTTTGCAATCGCAGTATTTACCTTTGCTTATGTTGGAAAACAGTTATACGAGATGATCGAGACGGTCGATATGGGGGCATATGAGGCGATGGAAGCCATGGGTGCAGGAAAGGCGTACTCCTTTATTTCTGCGATCATGCCGCAGGTACTGCCGGCATACATGTCTGTATGTTTATTCTGTTTTGAGGGAAATGTGCGTTACGCAGCAATCCTGGGATATGTTGGAGCAGGCGGACTCGGTCTGATCTTAAATGAAAAGATCGGCTGGCGTGAGTATGACAGTGTAGGAATGATTCTGATCGTTCTGTTTGGTACAGTTCTTATTATTGAAGCAATCAGCCATTATATCAGAAAGAAATTAACGTAGGAGGAACCGGCAAAATGAATGAATCAATCAAAAAAATGTACGAGCAGGAACCAAAGACCTGGTACGCAAAGATCATTGTGGCTTTGATTGTTGCAGCACTTCTTGCATGGTCACTTTCTACGGTTCAGTCTACCGGATCAAACGGAAGCGGACTTTCCGTCGCAGGAAAGATCATCAGCGGAATTTTCCACCCGGATACGAATTTACTGTTTGACCTCTCCACATCCGGTGTTGCTTATCTGTTACTGGAAACCATGTGTATCGCATTCTTAGGAACGATCGTCGGTGCAGTATTATCCATTCCGCTTTCTTTCCTTGCGGCAGCAAATCTGATGCCGAAGCCGGTTGCACTGATCTTCCGTGTATTTATTATGGCAATCCGTACGATTCCGGCATTTGTATACGGACTTATGTTTATCCGTGTGACAGGACCTGGACCATTTGCCGGACTGCTTACCATGTCACTTTGTTCGATCGGTATGATCAGTAAAATGTTTATCGAGAGCATTGAGGATCTGGATACTAAGATCCTGGAATCCTTAGATGCAGCAGGATGTACGATGTTCCAGAAGATCCGTTACGGTATCTTATCCCAGTTGTTCCCGGATTTTATGTCTACTTTGATCTATCGTTTTGACATGAACTTGAGAGATGCAACAGTACTTGGTCTGGTTGGTGCCGGTGGTATCGGTGCACCGCTTATCTTTGCGATGAGTGCATACAAATGGAATCAGGTAGGAGCAATTCTTGCCGGACTGATCGTACTGATCTTAATTATTGAAGTTATCTCATCAAAGATCCGTACAAAATTAGCAAGGGGTTAGTAGTGCGAAAAATCCATATATGAAAGATTTTACGCATACAAATTTGAGTCGCATACTCAAATTTGCAGGTTATTGAAAGGGATAAAACATGCAGCAGAAAAAGTTAAAAATTTATTTTACCTCAGATGTGCACGGATATTTTTATCCGACGACTTATGGGGATATGGATGTAAAACCGGTAGGACTTTTTGGCTGTGCGGCAGATTTTAACAAGGATGATGAGACACTCATCATAGATGGCGGAGATATTTTACAAGGCTCCGCCTTTGCTTATTACTGCCGTCAGGTTGCAAACTCTCCGGAAGTGATCGCAGATATTATGAACGACTGCGGATACGATTATTATACACTTGGCAATCATGACTTTAATTACGGATTAGATTATCAGGCGGCATATCGCAATAGAAATAACGGTGTATGTGTGTGCCAGAATATCATGGATGAGGAAGGAAACACCCTGTTTCCATGGAAACTTCATACGATGAAAAACGGATTGCGCATCGGTATCGCTGGTATTGTAACGGATTATGTAAATATCTGGGAAAAAGAAGAAAACATAAAAGGAATCCATATTACAGATCCTTTTGAGGCAGCGAAGAGGGCACTTGCCCAGATGAAAGAGCGGACAGATCTTACGATCTGCATCTATCACGGAGGTTTTGAGTGTGATTTAGAAAGCGGAGCGGTGCTTTCTAAGACGACTGAAAATGTGGGTTACAGGATCTGTAAGGAACTGGATTTTGATATCTTACTGACCGGACATCAGCATATGTCTGTGCCTGGAAGAGAGCTGTTTGGAACTTATACAGTACAGCCATGTGATAATGCAAAAGAATATCAGTATCTGGCGGTCACCGTGACAGAGGATAAAAAGAGCATTAGGTCCGAATTGCGGCAGTCAGATCCCACAAAGGGGGCTGGGCTTGCAGATAAATACCGTTCTACGGAAAATTCCGTGCAGGCATGGCTTAATCAGCCAATTGGTCATTTGAGCCGTGCAATCATGCCGGAAGAAAAGGTAAAAATGGCATTGTATGGCTCACCGATCGCCGACTTTTTAAACCGTATCCAGCTTCATTTTTCGGGAGCAATGTTATCGTCCGTCGGTCTGGCAAATGAAATCGCAGGTTTCCGCAGTGAAGTGAGCACACGCGATATCATAGCCACTTATCCATATCCGAATACACTTGTGGTCTGTGAGATCACGGGTGCACAGCTAAAGACAGTAATGGAGCGCAGTGCAGAATACTTTGCATATGATAACGAAGGAAATGTCTGTGTTTCCGACAGCTTCCTGGTTCCAAAGGTGGAACATTATAATTATGACTATTATATGGGTGTGGATTTTGAAATCAATCCAAAAAACCCGGTCGGAAGCAGGATCGTGGGGCTTTCAAGAGACGGAAAGCCGGTTTTAGATGAAGATAAATTTACATTATGCCTGAATAATTACCGTTACAGCGGTGCTGGTGGATATGATGTTTACACAGAATGTCCGCTGGTCAAAGAAATCAATGTGGAGATGGTGGAACTGATCATGGATTATTTCCACGAATATCCATATATTGAGGTGTGATGTACGAAAGAATAAACTTGACAGAATGCATTCTATGAAATAAAATCAAAGAAACGCATTGAAGAGAAGAGTACTGATCGGAAATTTTAAAGAGAGAGATACATTTTGGTGTGAGTATCTTAAAATGGAACTTCAGGAAGACCACCTCTGAGCGGCCCTAATCCGGTCCGGTGATTCCGTTATCATCAAAATGAGTGATTTTCCACATGGAGATAAACGGGGTGGAACCGCGGATAAAAATGTTTATTCGTCCCTTATACAGATACGTTGTCTGTATAAGGGACTTTTTAGTTTAGGAAAAGGAGATTAATCATGGTAGATTTTAAAGAAGACGAGAGACTGAATACGCTCAACCATTCCTGTGCACATGTGATGGCACAGGCAGTAAAACACTTATATCCGAACGCAAAGTTCTGGGTAGGACCTGTTGTAAAAGAAGGATTTTATTATGATATCGATCTTGGCGATACTGCTGTCAATGATGATGTGATCGCAGCGATCGAAAAAGAGATGAAAAAAGTCTGCAAAGAAGGTAAAAAGATTTACAGACGTGAGATCTCAAAAGCAGAAGCATTAGAGCTGTTCAAAGATGATGAGTACAAACTTGACTTAATCGATGGCTTGGAGGATGGAAATATTTCCGTATACGATCAGGGCGATTTCACGGATCTCTGCCGTGGACCGCATGTTGACAATACCAAATTATGTAAAAACTTTAAACTGATCAAATATTCCGGTGTTTACTGGAAAGGTGATGCAAATAACCATGTAATGCAGCGTATCTACGGTGTATGTTTCCCGACTGCAGAAGAGTTAGAGGAGCATTTAAAACTCTTAGAGGAAGCAAAAGACCGTGATCACAGAAAGATTGGTAAAGAGATGCACCTGTTTATGTCTGACGATCTGGTTGGACGCGGACTTCCGATGTTCCTTCCAAAAGGATACACGGTATGGCAGGAACTTGAAAATTATATCAAAGCGAAAGAGCGCAAACTTGGTTATCTTCACGTTATGACACCTTGTGTTGGTACCGTAAATCTTTATAAAACTTCCGGTCACTGGGATCACTACAAAGAGAATATGTTCCCGGCAATGGAAATGGAGGGTGAATCTTTTGTACTCCGTCCGATGAACTGCCCGCATCACATGATGATCTATGCGAACAGAATGCATTCCTATAAAGATCTGCCGATCCGTATCGGCGAGATCGCACATGACTTCCGTTTTGAGGCAAGTGGAACCTTAAAAGGTATCGAGAGAGGAAGACATTTCTGTCAGAATGATGCCCATCTGTTTGTAACACCGGAGCAGATCGAATCTGAGTTTGCAAAAGTAGTAGAACTGATCTTTGATACTTACAAAGATTTCAATATCACAGATTACCGCTGTGTACTCTCCTTAAGAGATCCGGAAGATAAAGTAAAATATCATGATGATGATGAGATGTGGAACAACGCAGAGAATGCACTCCGTAAAGTACTTGACGATATCGGTATCGAGTATACAGAAGAGATCGGCGAGGCTGCTTTCTATGGACCAAAACTTGACGTTAATGTAAAACCGGCGATCGGTAATGAGTATACACTTTCAACCTGCCAATTAGACTTCTGTCTGCCGGCAAAATTCAACCTGTCTTATATTGACAGCGACGGAACCAAGAAAACACCGGTTGTTTTACACAGAGCGATTTTAGGTTCTCTCGATCGTTTCATGGCATACATTTTAGAGGAAACAAAAGGCAACCTGCCGTTATGGTTAGCTCCGGTTCAGGCTAAGATCCTTCCGGTCAAGAATGAGGATGAAGAACTTAACGCATATTCTCATGACTTATATAAGTATCTGGATGACAACGGAATCCGTGTTGAGATCGATGAGAGAAACGAGAAACTCGGCTACCGTATCCGTGAAGCACAGATGGAGAAAGTGCCGTATCTGTTAGTACTTGGTAAGAACGAAGCAGCTGACGGAACCGTAAGCTACAGACTGCATGGAGAGCAGAATTCCACCACAGTTTCCAAGGAAGATTTCCTTGCACTGTTAAAAGAGGATATCCGCACAAAGAAGATCAATCCTGCAGCATTAAAATAAACAGAAATATGAAAATGCGGTGTGTCCGGCAGGATGTGCCGCATTTTTTCAGTCAGACAGGAAACAAAAACCTGATAAATAAATTGTCAAAGATGTATATTGTAATCAAAATTAAATGATAGTAGAATGGTATTAATATAAAATCGTTTATGAGAATAAATCAGAAAGAACAAAGGAGGATATTGATGTGACCCTAAGTGGAAAAGTATCATTAAAGGTAAAAATGACGATTCTGATTATTGAGATTTTAATAATCGGATTATATGGAGTAGTTGTCGGAGCAAAAAATATGGGTACTATCCGTAATGATGCGATCACCAGCATGGAAGAATATGTAAGTGAGGAACACCCGGAATATTCCCAGGAAGAAATACAACAGGAACTGCAGCCGATATTGCAGAAAATGCAGCAGGAAAAGAAAGCAAAACAGGATCAGTTTTTCTATTTTATGGTTATTATGTGCATACTCACGGATATATGGGTACTGTATCTTACATTCGACATTACATCAGGCGTCAAAAGATCTGCGCTGTTTGCCGAAAAAATGGGACAGGGCGATTTTACGCAGCGTGTGGATGAAAAATACCTGAAACGTGAAGATGAGATCGGTATTCTTGCACGCAGCATCCGTGACATTCATCATAATATGAGACATCTGATCGGCTATGTACAGCGCGAAGCGGATACATTGGATGAAACGGTTGGAACAGCAGAGGCGGCACTGGCAAAACTTGCGGACGAGATTGACAGTGTATCTGGTATCACGCAGGAACTTGCAGCCGGAAATCAGGAGACCGCAGCAGCTGCACAGGAAGTGAATACGATGTCCGGAGAGATTGAGGAAGCTGCAAAAGGAATTGCAGAGCATGCACAGGAGGGAAACGGAAAAGTTGACGAGATCCATACCAGAGCGGCTGATACGAAACAAAAGATCAGTGCAAGCCGTGCAAATATCAGGAAAGTGCATGGGGAAATCAATGACAGCTTATCGGAAGCACTTGAAAATGCAAAAGTCGTGGAGCAGATCGGTGTTCTTGCGGAGTCCATCATGGGAATCACTTCTCAGACAAATCTGCTGGCTTTGAATGCATCAATTGAAGCCGCAAGAGCCGGAGAGGCGGGAAAAGGATTTGCAGTTGTTGCAGATGAGATCCGTAATCTTGCGGAGCAGTCGGCGAGCACGGTCGGGAATATTCAGGAAGTGACAGAGCGTGTCCAGACAGCAGTTGCAAGACTGACCACAGATGCAAAACGTCTGTTAGAGTTTGTGGGAGGAGACGTAACGGAGAGTTTTGATGATTTTGAAAAAATGGCAGATGATTATAATGAAGATGCAAACTATGTTGAAGAACTTGTAACGGATTTCAGCGCGGCATCCGAACAGCTTTTAGCTTCGGTCAGCGGAGTGGTTGCAAACATTCAGGAGGTAACGAAAGCTGCAAATGATGGTGCGGCAAGTACCGGAAGCATTGCAGAGCGTGTTACCAATGTTGACAGACAGGCAGAAGATATGCGTGAACTGATGAAACAGACGCAGGAGGCATCTTTGATGTTGAGGAAGGACACAAAGAAATTTACGGTTGCATAGACAGGATCAATCTATTGTAAAAAATATTTTGGATAAAGTAAAAATTAGGACTGCACCACCATTTACTAATTTTAAAAGTTCAAGTAAAATATAAGTAAAAAAAGCAAAATTATGCTTTGTAAGACAGGGAGACTTATATGTTACGGGAAAAGATCAAAAATTGGAAAATGGGACTGGCTGCAGTCCTTGTTTTTGTTCTGGTTTTGGGAATGATGGGGATGTCCGGCAGTGTGAAGGCGGCAGACCAGACGGACTCTAAAATGATTGATATCATGTTTGTGCATGATACACATTCCCATCTGAACAGTTTTTCAACGGTAGTGGACGAAAAACAGGAAATGATCGGCGGGTTCGCAAGGATCAAGACGCTGATCGATGAACAAAAGGAGAAAAATCCGGATACATTAGTAGTGGATGGTGGAGATTTTTCCATGGGAACGCTGGTGCAGACCGTTTTTGAGACACAGGCGGCAGAGATTCGGATGTTAGGGGCACTGGGCTGCGAGGCGACAACACTTGGCAACCATGAATTTGATTATCGTTCAAAGGGACTTGCTAAGATGCTTGAAACCGCGGCGGAAAGCGGAGATACCGTGCCGGAGCTTCTTGTCTGTAATATCAACTGGGATGCCATGGAACAGCAGGGACTCTCAGAAGGACAGCAGCAGATCCGTGATGCATTTACGGAATACGGTACGAAAGATTATGTGATGGTGCAAAAGGGCGATGTCCGGGTGGCGCTGCTTGGCGTATTCGGAAAAGATGCACTGGCATGTGCACCGACCTGTGAACTGCAGTTTACGGATCCGGTGGAAGCAGTAAAAAAGACTGTAGCTGAAATTAAGAAAAACGAAGATGCGGATATTATCATCTGTCTTTCCCATAGTGGAACTTCAGAAGATGAGTCAAAGTCAGAGGATGAAATTCTTGCAAAAAAAGTGCCGGATCTGGATGTGATCATCAGTGGACATACGCATACAAAACTGGAGGAGCCGATTGTACATGGGGATACCTATATCGTTTCCGCAGGGGAATATGGCAAGTACTTAGGTTCCTTATCGCTGGAACAAAAGGATGATGGGCGATGGAGCATGAAAGAATATCAACTTACTCCAATCGAGACAGATATTGCGGAAGATGCTGCAACACAGGAAGAAATTGATTCGTTTATGGCAACGGTAGATACAGATTATCTGGCACAGTTCGGATATACGAGGGAGCAGGTGGTTGCAGAAAATGATGTAAAGTTTGACAGCCTTGAGGATCTCTATGATATTCATACAGAGCACAATCTGGGAGATATCATTGCGGATGCTTACGCCTATGCGGTCACAAACAGTACGGATTATAATGGCACTCCCGTGGATGTGGCGATCGCGCCGAGTGGAACAATCCGTGATACCTATACAAAAGGAAACATTACGGTGGAGGATGTGTTTAATTCGTTTTCACTTGGAATCGGTGCGGACGGTGTGCCGGGGTATCCGCTGATCGAAGCATATCTGACAGGAAAAGAGTTAAAAACCGTGGCAGAGATCGACGCATCCGTGTCTGATCTGATGACATCTGCACGTTTGTATATGTACGGTTTGCAGTTTACTTACAACCCGCATCGTATGATCTTAAACCGTGTTACCGATGTGTATCTGCTGGATGCAGATGGCAATCGCAGGGAGTTAGAAGATGATAAAATGTATCGCGTGGTGGCGGATCTTTACAGTGGGCAGATGCTGTCTGCGGTGACGAAAACATCGTATGGACTGTTGTCTGTTGTGCCGAAAAAGGCAGATGGAACACCGATTGAAAATTTTGAAGATGTGATTTTGACAGATAATGGCGGGGAATTAAAGGCATGGACGGCAATCGCACATTATATGGAGTCGTTCCCGGATGAAAATGGAGATGGAATTGCGGATATTCCACAATATTATGCCGGATTGCATGAAAGAAAAGTGGTAGATGATTCGTCTGATCTCATAAAATTAATAAAAAATCCGAATAAATATGCCGTCATGATCGCAGGAATCGTATTGATCGCTATTTTACTGGTTGTTTTGCTGATACGGTTAGTGTTAAAATTAGTAAAATATCGAACAGGAAAAAGTTTATAGGTTATTGAAAGGCATGGTTATTAACATGAGTGCGCAGGACAGAACAGAAGAAATTTTAAGACAGATGCATATACTGCTTGCAGGCAGTGAGTCTTATGACGGTATTGGCAGTAAAATTATCCTTGATAAAAAAAGAATGTTAGAACTGCTTGCTGAGTTAAATAAGGCTATCTATGCCATGATGGATGAGTACGAACTGACGACACAGGGGAAAGACCGTGCCAGACGCGAGGCAGCGAAGATTGGGGAAGATATCTTAAAAGATGCCAGTGGAAAAGCAGAGGATGTGTATGCTGCGTCCGTTATGTATACAAATGAGGCATTGCGTCATGTGCAGGAGATCATGCAGAGGGCGACAGATGCCATGCAGGAGATTTATAAGGATGCCAATGAAAAGCTCCAGAAAGAAAAAGATATTGTAAGGCGTGATCAGTCAGATCTGAAAGGGCATCTGCAGAATCTTGCCGATACGGATAAATATTTAAATTTGATTGAGGATCGCAACCGTGAGATTGAGAAGGAAAGAGCGAAAGAAAAGGGTGAGATGGAGCCATCCCCTTATACTGCGGTCAAACCGGAGATCAGAATCAATCAGGAGTATTTTGAAAAAGCGGGAATTGTGCCGGAAAATGAACAGGTGGAAGAAATTCCGGAAGATACCAGAGAGGAAAGTACTCCGAAAGCGGAAGTAAATGTAAATGTCAATCTGGATGCTGAGTATTTTCACTGGAAAGAGGGCGAAGAACATTCCGGTGAAAAGAAGCCGGAAAAACATTCTTTTTTTTCCAGACATCATAAAGATTAAAAGGAGAACGTGATGTTAGAAAAGCAGGAGAAAAAAGAATCTCACAAAAAATGGGAAAATCTATATGTTTTTACGGGACGGAAAAGTGACCTGACAACGATGATTTCCATTGCAGTCATAAATCCGATGATCCTGTATGTTTTTATCGGGTATGTGGCAGGCAAAAAGATCAGCCTGTCAGCGTTGTTTCTTATTATTGACGGAGTATTGTTTTTACAATGGGGACTGTTGGTAAAAAGACGCAAAAGAAAGCTGGAGATGCCAATACAGGGAGAGGCAGAACGAATGGATGCTATCAGGAAAAAAATAGATGAACTGGATAATGACTGACAAACAGAGGGAGACAGCCTTAATGGCCGTCTCCCTGTTTATATCCTGTATTGGAAATGATCTGCTGACTGTTAGAAAGCACGGTTGCAGATGGTGTGTAATTGTTATCATCAAATAAGAACTGATGTAATTGTGTGACGTTAGAGGCAAGATCACATGGAATAACAACATCACCGATCTTATCGTATTTGTGTGTTGTTTTTTCATATGGAAAACCGGTTGTATCGCCAATGTTATAACTGAAAATTTTTGCAGCAAGGGCAAGCAGATCCGTGTTAGAAAAACTTGTCTGAATATCTCCGAAAGCTGCGTTGATCAGTTTGTTGAGTGTCAGAATATTGGATTTCTGGGCTTTTTGCATCATTGCAGTTAAAACGGTACGCTGACGTTCTGTTCTGCGGTAGTCATCACCGCCACCATAACGGATTCTTGCGTAGGCACATGCCTGTACACCATCTAAGGTGTAAGTTCCACCGGAAGCCGGTGGTGTGGAATTGTGGCCGGTCAGCTCATTTAACTCTCTCATATAACCGGTCATCAGGCTTGCCTCATCGTCTGTGATCGTGATATCCACACCGCCTAAAAGGTCGACACATTCGATGATCGCATTAAAATCGACAGTTACATAATCTGTGATTGCAAGGTCAAGATTTGTATTCAGCATGGAGAGTGCCTGTTCTGGGCCGCCTTTTGCGTATGCTGCATTACATTTCTGATAAGTACCGCTGCCAGTATCTAAATAAGAATCGCGGTAGACGGATACCAGATTGATCGTATGCTGTTTTGTATCAATGTTCGCTAACATGATGACATCGCTGTTTCCCTTGGAGAGACTGCCATTGGAACGATTGTCAAGTCCGAAGAGAGCGATCGTTTTGTAATGAGCCATCGATTCTTTTGTCTCATCGGAGAGGTCATCATTGATGGAGACATCGTTCATGTCTAACTTATTTTTTTCAATTTTAGATAATTTGGTTGTGATAAAAAGGGCAATGGCGAGGAGCAGAATGATCACAAACTCCAGAATAAGGAGCATGATCTTTTTCTGCTTCCTGCTTTTGCCTGCAGTATGCACATTTTTTTTCATAAGAATCCTCCATTCCTGCGCTGTCTTTTGCGCATATCAAGTTTGTGCGTAAGCACAAATCTTGCGTGTGAAAAATGTATTTTTTCACACTATCCTCCATTTTGTGTAAAACTCTTTGTATTTACAGGAAGGATGTGGAAAAGTCACGGACTTCCTGTCTATACCTGTGTGGGTACGAAAGATATCATAAGGCGGTTGTACTTTTGATGCAATAAAGTATTTCTTAAATTTGAGGTAAATTTCTTAAATTAAATTAAGAAATGTGGGAAATACTGCATATGCAGCAGCAATTTAAAGGAATATTAAGAAATCCGCTCTATAACAATTTAAACTTTCCTGTTAAAATAAATGTAAAATCTGGTGTAATACTTAAAGTAAGACACAAAAAGAAGCGGAGGTTCTTATGCAGACAATTTTAGTGTGTGATGATGATAAGGAAATCGTAGAGGCGATCGAGATATATTTACAGCAGGAAGGATACCATATTTTAAAGGCGTATGACGGTGAGGAAGCATTGGAAATCTTAAAAGAGAATGAGGTTCATCTTCTGATCATGGATGTGATGATGCCGCGTCTTGACGGAATCCGTGCAACTTTAAAGATACGTGAGGAAAGCAGTATCCCGATCATTATTTTATCTGCAAAAACGGAGGATGCAGATAAGATTTTAGGTCTTAATATAGGTGCAGATGATTATGTGGAGAAACCGTTTAATCCTCTCGAACTGGTAGCAAGGGTCAAATCGCAGTTAAGACGTTATACCCAGCTTGGAAATGCGGCAGAAAACAGCGCATCTGTGTATACAGTGGGAGGATTGTCGATCAATGATGACTTAAAAGAAGTTACGGTGGATGGCGAAGTTGTAAAACTCACACCGATCGAGTATAACATTCTTCTGCTTTTAGTCAAAAATCAGGGAAAGGTATTTTCTATTAACCAGATTTATGAGAGCATCTGGAATGAGGATGCGATCGGGGCAGATAATACGGTTGCAGTGCATATCCGGCATATTCGTGAAAAAATCGAGATCAACCCAAAGGAGCCGCGTTATTTAAAGGTTGTGTGGGGTGTTGGATATAAGATTGAAAAGAACTGATTCTGGGGAGATTCCGTGCGCTGGTATATAGAATAAGACCCTGCACGGAGATGGAGACTTCATATGGAAAAAAAATCATACACATATGGCAGTAAGTTAGCAGGCATGATCCTGCATCTGTTTTTTACGGTAATCCTCACGATCGCCGTATATCTTCTGGCATCGTTGATCAGTAAAAATATTCTGCAGGTAACGGATATCGGAACAGATGATTTTTTTAATTCCGGATACTATACAAAATGTATGGAGCAGAAATGCAGTGAACTGACCGATTACCTTCATCTGTTACAAAAAGGTGATAAGCGGAGTGCGGAGGACGATAAGCGTTATCTGCAGTATACAAATGAGTTTAAGCGTGAAGACACCAATTTCTGTTACTGGTATAAACAGAATGGGGTGTGGTATACCAACCAGCCGGATTCGGTGGAAGGTCAGGAGTTTGATACACAGACCGTTCTCATGGAGGCAAAGACCATGGGAGATTATCTGCTCTATGATATGGAGAAAAAGGAATTTGGCACCGATATCCGCGGCATGGAAAATTATTTTTTTGGCAGTTACAACAATCAGATGTATCTGCCGTTAGAAAATGTGGTGCTTGTGATCGGGGTGGATACGGATCTGACGGCAAAAGATGATCTGTATGATGCCGAGATGGAATATGTAAGACTGCATCCGTGGATCAAAGTCAGTATCGTTGCGGCATTGGTCAGTCTGATGGGATGGGTGTTAAGTCTTGTATATCTGACACTTGCGACCGGACACAGGGATGGAGAAGAAGGAGTTCATCTTAATTTTATCGACCGGATAAAAACGGAGATCGTGACCGCCGTTTTTATTGCAGCAACCAGTGAACTTATCATGCTTTTGTCCCATGTAAATAATAAAACATGGAATGTATCAGGACTTCTTGTTGCATCGGGAACGGTCAGTCTGTTAATTGATGTTCTGTTTCTTATTTTTTACCTAAGTATGGTACGCCGGATGAAGGCGGAAGTGATGTGGGAAAACAGTCTTGCATGCTGGCTTGTAAGGGGAATGGATAAGTTCTTTGAGAAGAGGACGGTAACGGTACGTGTGCTTGTTGTCTTTGCAGTTCATATGATCGTCTGTTTTGTGCTTGCCATGGGAGCATTTTATTACCACCAGGTGATCTGTCTGGTGCTGCTTCTGATCTTCAGCGGAATGGAGGCATATGCGCTGCTTCGGTCTGCGGTTGAGCATTATCAGGTGTATGAGGGCGTGGAGAAAATTACAGAAGGTGTGTTAAGCAATAAGATTGACACAGAAGGGCTGCATGGAGAAGATAAAAAACTTGCAGAGGCGATCAACAATATCGGCAGCGGTCTTTTACATGCGGTGGATGACAGTACGAAAAACGAGCGTATGAAAGCAGATCTGATCACGAATGTTTCACATGATATTAAAACACCGTTAACCTCCATTATTAATTATGTTAACCTGATTAAACTTGAACAGATTGATAATGAGCGGGTGAATGGCTATATCAGGATCTTAGATGCCAAGTCACAGCGATTAAAGCAGCTTACCGAAGATCTGGTCGAGACATCACGTATTACGTCCGGAAATGTCAAACTGGATATGCAAAAGATAGATCTGGTGGAACTCATTTATCAGACCGCAGGTGAATTTAACGAAAAATTTGAGGCAAAAGAGCTGACAATCGTTACAAAACTTCCGAAAACGGAAGTAATGATCCGTGCGGACGGCAGACAGCTGTACCGTGTGATCGAAAACCTTTATAATAATGTTGCAAAATATGCATTGGAAAAAACCAGAGTTTATGTGGATGTGCATGTGCTTGAGGAAAAAGTGACATTTTCCATTAAAAATGTATCGGAGCGTTCACTTGCACTGGAAAACAGCAATGCGGGAGATCTGACAGAGCGTTTTATCCGTGGGGATGCTTCAAGGACAACGGAAGGAAGCGGACTTGGACTTTCCATTGCAAAAAGCCTGACACAGCTTATGGGAGGAATTTTTTTTATCGGCGTGGACGGGGATCTGTTCAAGGCATCGATCACGTTCCCGCTTTACAGAGAAACACAACAGGAAAATGATATAGATGAATAAGATAGCTGCCGCCAGACAGCAATCTGTACTTTCAAATGCTTTCGGTTTAACGTGTAAAAGTACTTGATTTTTATTCATGCTGTCTATATAATTCAAGATAATAGAAAAATGGGCAAAAGAATGGAGGAAACCATGAAATTATACGATAGAGGTGTATATCTCGTAAATGGAAATGAACTGGTGCAGGATGGTGCAAATGCCATTGAAGAGGTCAGAAAAAAGACCGGTGCAGCAGTAACAAAAGAACAGGCAGCAGAAAATACGATTGCTTATGGCATCTTAAAAAATCATAATACATCCGGCAATATGGACAAACTTCAGATCAAGTTTGACAAACTGACATCCCATGATATCACATTTGTCGGAATTATCCAGACAGCAAGGGCATCAGGATTAGAGAAGTTTCCAATCCCATATGTACTGACCAACTGTCATAACAGTCTCTGTGCAGTCGGAGGAACGATCAACGAAGATGACCACATGTTTGGTTTAACCTGTGCAAAGAAATACGGCGGAGTTTATGTACCACCTCATCAGGCAGTTATCCATCAGTTTGCACGAGAGATGCTCGCTGCGGGCGGGGCTATGATCCTTGGTTCTGACTCCCACACACGTTATGGTGCGCTCGGTACCATGGCAGTCGGGGAAGGTGGGCCGGAGCTTGTAAAACAGCTTTTAAATAAGACTTATGATATCGACATGCCGGGTGTGATCGGTGTTTATCTGACAGGAACACCGGCAAAAGGTGTCGGACCGCAGGATATTGCACTTGCTATTATCGGAGAAGTGTTTGACAAGGGGTATGTAAAGAATAAAGTCATGGAGTTCGTCGGACCTGGCGTTGCAAACTTAAGCGTCGATTTCAGAATCGGTGTGGATGTTATGACCACAGAGACAACCTGTCTTTCCTCCATCTGGCAGACAGATGACAAAGTAAAAGAATTTTATGCGATCCACGGCAGACCACAGGATTACAAAGAGTTAAATCCGGGCAGCGTGGCATATTATGACGGAATGATCGAGATCGATCTTTCAAAGATCAAACCAATGATCGCAATGCCGTTCCATCCAAGCAACACTTACACGATCGAAGAGTTAAATGCCAACCTGATGGATATCTTAGATGACTGTGAGAAACGTGCAGAGGTAAGTTTTGATGGTGCGGTCAAACTTGACTTAAAGAGCAAAGTAAGAGATGGAAAACTGTATGTAGACCAGGGTATCATAGCAGGCTGCGCAGGTGGTGGATTTGAAAATATCTGTGATGCCGCAGACATCTTAAAAGGCGCAAGCATCGGACCGGATGAGTTTACTTTAAGTGTATACCCGGCAAGTACACCGATCTACATGGAATTAGTAAAGAATGGTGCAGTTGCATCCCTGATGGAGACAGGTGCGATCGTTAAGACTGCATTCTGCGGACCGTGCTTTGGCGCTGGCGATACACCGGCAAACAATGCATTTTCCATCCGCCATTCCACCAGAAACTTCCCGAACCGTGAAGGTTCTAAGGTACAGAAGGGACAGGTTGCTTCCGTCGCGCTGATGGATGCACGTTCTATTGCAGCAACAGCCGCAAATAAAGGATTTTTGACAGCTGCAACAGACGTTGATGTGAACTTCACCAAACCGAAGTATTTCTTTGATAAAAATATTTATGCAAACCGTGTCTTTGACAGCAAGGGTGTAGCCGATCCTTCCGTTGAGATCCAGTTTGGACCAAACATCAAAGACTGGCCGGCAATGAGTGCATTACCGGAAAATATAGTATTAAAGGTTGTATCCGAGATCCACGATCCGGTAACGACTACCGATGAACTGATCCCATCCGGAGAGACATCTTCCTTCCGTTCTAACCCGCTTGGACTTGCAGAGTTTGCACTTTCCAGAAAAGATCCACAGTATGTTGGTCGTGCAAAAGAGATCCAGAAAGCGCAGAAAGCGTTAGAAGCCGGAAACTGTCCGTTAGAGGCAGTAGAAGAGTTAAAACCGGTTATGGATGTCATCGATAAAGTGTTCCCGGAAACAAAATTTGAGGATAACCATTCCAATGGTGAGATCGGTTTTGGAAGTACGATCTTTGCAGTAAAACCGGGCGATGGTTCTGCACGTGAGCAGGCTGCTTCCTGCCAGAAAGTACTTGGCGGCTGGGCAAACATTGCAAATGAGTATGCAACGAAACGTTACCGCTCGAACCTGATCAACTGGGGTATGCTTCCATTCATTATTCCGGAAGGCGGGCTGCCGTTTAAGAATCTTGATTATTTATATATTCCAAATATCCGTAAGGCGGTTGAGGACAAGCAGTCTGAGATTACGGCATATGTGATCAAAGATGGAAAAGCAGAAGAATTTAAACTTGGACTTGGTGCGATGACCGATGATGAGAGAGAAATCATCTTAAAGGGTTGTCTGATCAATTATTACAGAGGGTAAAACCGCAGACTGATATTTTGGGGCATCGGCGCATGAGCACCGGTGTCCCTTTTTGCAAAATTCAGTAATTAATAAAAATTTCAGCAAAATCTGATTGCGTTACCTGTCTGCGAAGGTTATAATGAAAATATTAGATAAGACGGAGGATGGCAATTTGGATGAACAGGAAAAGATAAAAAAAACATCTCAGGAAACAGAATGGGAATTAAAACCACAGTATGTCATCATCGCACTAGTCGTATTTGTGACTTTCTGCTGTTGCATACTGTTTTTCTTTATGATCTACCGTTACAATGGATTCACAGACTTCTGGAAGAAGCTGTCTTTGATCTTACAGCCGATCATTATCGGTGTAGTGATCGCATATCTGTTAAATCCAATCATGAAATTTTTAGAGGGACACCTGTTTAAGTTTTTAGAGCCGCGGATGAAAAGCAAACGTAAAGCGAAAAAGACGTCACGGGGAATTGCAATTACCGGATCGCTGGTATTTTTAGTGGGAATCTGTGTGCTTTTGGTGGCGGCGATTGTTCCATCTATTTCTGAGAGTATCCAGAGCATGATCACATCGTTTCCACAGGAAGCAAAGGATCTGACGAAATGGGTAGACGAGGTGACAAACGGTGATACGGAATTTGCGTCCATGATACAGCAGGGCGTGGACAAAATAACGGATACGGTTGAGACCTTTTTTGAAGATGATATTTTTTCAAAGGTACAGACCTATCTTACATCGATCACAAGCGGTGTCATCTATGGAGTCAAGTTTGTTTTAAATGTGATCATCGGTCTGATCATTTCAGTTTATGTGATGGCGGACCAGGAACATTTTGCCGGACAGGCAAAAAAGATCGTATATGCACTGTTTAAACCGGTGCGTGCTAATGTCATTGTTGATACTGTCCGTAAGAGTAATGAGATTTTCAGCGGCTTTATCAGTGGTAAAATTTTAGATTCGGCGATCATTGGTGTGCTTGCCTATATCGTGCTTGCAATCATGAAGATGCCGGATACGGTGTTAGTCGCCGTGATCATTGGTGTTACCAATGTTATACCGTTTTTCGGTCCGTTTATCGGTGCGGTGCCGTCCTTTATCATTATTGTGCTGCAGAATCCGATACAGGGATTATATTTCCTGATCTTTATCGTTGTTTTACAGCAGATCGACGGAAATATCATTGGACCGAAGATCCTTGGAAGTTCTACCGGATTATCGGCATTCTGGGTTGTGTTTGCAATTCTGGTATTTGGCGGATTATGGGGATTCCCGGGAATGTTGCTCGGAGTGCCGCTTATGGCAGTAATTTATTATATTGCACAGAAAACAGTGTCTTATTTATTGAAAAAACGCGGACTTACAGCAGATACATCGGCATATGTATATCTGACAAAAGTTGACAGGGAGAGCAACCAGCCGGTTTATGATAAGAATCCGACCAAAAAAGAGCTGAAAAAGCATCGCGAAAAGCATATAGAAGAGAGTAAAAAAGAAGAAAAAGATCAATGACAGAAAAGAGGGGGAGCAGACTGCAAACCCCCTTTTTTTGCGTGTATCATAGCATTTTTTCTTAGATTAATTTTTGACATCTATATGTGCGTATGATAAACTAAGAACAAAAGAAGCAGCAAAAGAATAGCGCGTTCAAAGGTGGCATAATTTTGGATAAATATGAATATAAATTAAAACTGGATCAGATGAAATCACTGACTGCCGAACATAATTATGAAAAGGCAGCAGAGATAGCTGATACGATCAACTGGAATAAAATAAAAAATGTAAATGCACTTGTAAAAGTTGGAGAAATTTATGAGAATACCGGTCGTCTGGAGGACAGTCGTGAAGTTTTGCTCATGGCATATGACAGATCACCGATTGGAAGGATGATCATTTTCCGCCTGGCAAAGGTTGCAATCAAAATGAAAAATTTTGATGAGGCGAAGGATTATTATCAGGAGTTTGTGGAGATCGCACCGCATGATAATTTAAAATATGTGCTGAAATATGAGATCTGCAAAGCGCAGGGTGCAAATATAGAGACTCTGATCGGAATTTTAGAGGAGTTAAAAGAACAGGAATATACCGAAGAATGGGCATTTGAACTTGCATGTCTGTACCATAAAGCGGGTATGGCAGATAAGTGTGTGGAGGCATGTGATGAGCTGGTTCTGTGGTTTGGAGAAGGTCCATATGTGGAGCGTGCCTTAGAACTGAAGATGATCTATCAGCCATTAAATAAACAGCAGGAAGAAAAGTACCGGAGATTCTGTCAGAAACGTGAAGGCGTTGTTGAGGTCAGACCGGAGGAGGAACTTGATTCGGGGGAGATCGTTAATGAAACCGTGCAGATACCGGATGTGAAACTTTCACCGGAGCGGTTTAATACACAGAATCTGCAGGAAGAATTACAAAAAAGCATGCAGCAGATCATGCAGGCAACGGAAAAAGAAACCGTCACGGACAGTATGGATAATATCAAAAAACTCGTGGAGGAGATCCCTTATCTGAAGCTTCCGAAAGAAGAATATGATCAGTCCGGGGAAGATGAAAATAATCTGGCACATATAGAGTCGGATCACGAGATCGATGATTCATTAAAGATAAATTTTAAAGAGCTGCTTGCGGAAGAACATGACGGACAGCTTGGAATGTATATGCCGGAAAAAACGGCATTAGAGCATCAGATTACCGGTCAGATGAGTATTGAAGAAGTTCTTGCCGAGTGGGAAAAAACAAAATATGCTGCCGAAGTTGCATTAGAAGATGCAAAGCAGCGCAGACTTGAATCGGCAAAGGCACGCGCCCTGCAGGAAGCTGAAGAAATTATGGGACGCCTTGCTGATATTATTCCAAAACTTGATGCAGGCATTGCTCCGAAAGATATACTGCAGGATCAGTATATAGAAGGCAAGCCGCTGGAAAATGACAGGGCAGCAGCTATGGTTGCAAACATGAATCAGATCTTGCAGGAAGAGATCGAACGGATCTCGACTGAGACGGCAAACATTGATAAACAGCTTGCAAAGGCAGCCGGATCGGCAGCGACTGAAACCGCATCGCAGATAGCCGAATCGGTGGCGACGGAAACTGCACCGCAGATAGCCGGATCGGTGGCGGCGGAAACCGCACTGCAGGCAGTTGCATTAGAGGAAGAAACGTCCGGGCAGGAAGAACCATCAGAACTGGAAGTGAATGAGGATGAGATCGCAGAAGAAGTATCAGAGATGATGCAGACCCCGGAGAATATGGAAATTCCTGAGGAGGATCAGCTACAGGAATCCTGGACAGAAGAGGAAAAGGAAGATTTTTCTCAAGCAGATCAGGAAGATGAAATGCCGGATGTAAGGGCACAAGAGCAGTCGGCAGATGATTATGATGTAATTACTGCCGATACGATCGACCTTGGAAAAGTGGTAACGGATCAGACATTAGCAGAGACAGTAGAACATACTGTTGACGCGGAAAGTGTTCTTCCACAGATCAGTGAGCCTGAAGATGAGGAAGATTTTGAGGCGGTTACATCTTTGAGTGAAGAACTGCGAGGGATATTTACTTATTTTGTTTCGATAAAAGGAATGGAAGAGCAGATATGTCAGGCACTTACAGGTGCGGCAAGACATCTGAAAACAGGGAAGGATGCCTCCACCGGAAACATGGTGATCCAGGGTGGAAGCGGAAGTGGAAAAACAGTTCTTGCAACGGCTATGGTAAAAGCCTTACAGAAGGAAACCGGAAGGCCGAAGGGCAAGGTTGGAAAGATCGAAGCATCTGCATTAAATAAAAAGGATGTTGCATCGTTACTAAAGAAGATTTCCGGTGGGTGTCTGATCATTGAGAAAGCAGGCGATATTTCCAAAGAAACAGCAGTCCGGCTGTCACTTCTTCTTAAAAGTGATACAAGCGGATTATTTGTCATTATGGAAGATACACATCGTGGAATTGAGAAAGCACTTGGCAGGGACGAGGGATTTGCTTCCCGTTTCTCTGAGAAAATCAATATTCCGATATTTACCAGTGATGAGCTTGTCTCATTTGCAAAAGCATATGCAAATGAACTTGGATATACAATAGACGAGATGGGTATTCTGGCACTTTATAACAGTATCAGCAATATTCAGAAATATGACAGGGCAACAACACTCACAGAGGTAAAGGAAATCGTGGATGATGCGATCAGTAAATCTGAAAAGGGCGGTTTACGAAAAGCATTTAGTATCATCACATCCAGAAGATATGATGATGAAGATTATGTGATTCTTCGCGAAAAAGATTTTGGAATCTAAAATATACAGGCTATAATCATGACATAAAAATAAAGGGGTGTAAGGGTATGGCTAATTTTTCAGAGTTGGATCGCTATTTATTTGGACAGGCGACGCATTATGAGATTTACCGCAAACTGGGGGCACATTTTACGGATCAGTATGGAATCCGTGGTGTATGTTTTGATGTATGGGCTCCGAATGCCGCAAGAATCTGGGTAATCGGTTCTTTTAACGGATGGGATGAAACGGCAGATGAAATGACAAGGCTTGAGCCGGATACGATGGGAATATTTGAATTGTTTATTCCTGGTATAGAGGAAGGGGCTCTGTATAAGTATCTGATCGAGACGAAAGATGGCAAGCGGCTTTATAAAGCAGATCCATATGCAAATTATGCGGAACTTCGTCCGGGAACAGCATCTGCAGTCGCAGATATAGATCATTTTAAATGGACTGATGAAAAATGGATGGAAGAGCGTGCTAAGACCAAAGATGTCTATGCAAAACCTATGGCAATCTATGAGGTGCATCCGGGTTCCTGGAAACGCCATCCGGGCAGAGAGGATGACGGATTTTACAGTTACAGGGATCTTGTGAAGTATCTGATCCCATATGTAAAAGAAATGGGATACACACATATTGAGCTGATGGGTATTTCGGAATATCCATTTGATGGTTCCTGGGGATATCAGGTGACGGGTTATTATGCGCCGACTTCCCGTTATGGAACACCGCAGGATTTTGCGTATTTTATCAATGAATGTCACAAACATAAGATCAGCGTGATCTTAGACTGGGTGCCGGCACATTTTCCGAAAGATGCACATGGACTGACTGAGTTTGATGGGACATGTCTATATGAATACGCAGATCCGAGAAAAGGAGAACATCCGGACTGGGGTACAAAGATATTTGATTATGGCAAGAATGAGGTCAAGAATTTCCTGATCGGCAGTGCATTAATGTGGATCGAGCATTATCATATTGACGGACTGCGTGTGGATGCGGTGGCATCCATGTTATATCTGGATTATGGAAAGCAGCCGGGACAGTGGGTTCCGAATAAGTATGGCGATAATAAGAATCTTGAGGCAGTGGAGTTTTTTAAGCATGTCAATACGCTGATCCTTGGAAGAAATCCGGGGGCAGTCATGATCGCAGAGGAATCTACAGCATGGCCGAAGGTGACTGGCCGCGTGGAAGACGATGGACTTAATTTCAGCTATAAATGGAATATGGGATGGATGCATGATTTTCTGGATTATATGAAACTTGATCCATATTTCCGTAAGGATAATCATCACAAGCTGACCTTTGCCATGAGCTATAATGAGAGCGAGAAGTATATCCTTGTGCTTTCCCATGACGAGGTGGTACATCTGAAATGTTCCATGATCAATAAGATGCCTGGCGAGATGGAAGATAAATTTAAAAATCTGATGGTCGGTTATGCATTTATGATGGGACATCCAGGCAAAAAACTTCTTTTTATGGGACAGGAATTTGCGCAGCTTCAGGAATGGAGTGAGGCAAGAGAATTAGACTGGTATCTGCTGGAAAATCCGGATCATCAACATATGCAGAACTGGGTAAAGAAATTATTACATATTTATCAGAAAAACCCGGCACTTTACGAGCTTGACAGCAGTTGGGGCGGATTTGAATGGATCAATGCCAACGACGCTGACCGCAGTATTTTCAGTTTTATCAGAAAGAGTAAAGATGGAAAGAATAATCTGCTCTTTGTATGTAATTTTACACCGGTGGAACGCAAGGACTACCGTGTCGGCGTACCAAAACGAAAGACTTATAAACTGATCTTAAACAGTGAAGATGCGGAATTTGGTGGAAATGGTAAAGAATGTCCGGTAAGTTATAAAGCTGTTCGGCAGGAATGTGACGGAAGACCTTATTCGTTCGCATATCCGCTTCCGGGTTTTGGTGTAGCGGTATTCCGTTATTGAGATTCTGTAAAAAAGCAGGACAGAAGCTGGAATTATATCGAAAAACTTAATAAATACGCTGATGTATCCGATATATACATCAGCTATGGATGGCGCAGATATTTCAGGGAAATGAAAGTATGCGCCATTCTTTTGTCCTGATATCAGAGACTATGGGACAAATGTTTTGAAAAAACGGATACAGATGAATGAAGGAATTTACATCAGCCGGTGCAAAATGACAGAGATAACAAGGAGAGTCGGATCATGAGAATAGATAACCAACAGCAACAGAATAAGGGAGTAATGGATCTGATGCCGCAGACAGGAGCGGTGGAAGAAAAAAACGGGATACAGTTGTTTGCGGATGCGGTAAAGACGGAGAGCAGTAAAAAAGCGACAGGAACCACGTCTTTTCAGGCAAAAGAGGTTACTTATCTGAATCCGGCAAAAGAAGAGAAAAAGACGATCATAGATGAGATCGAGCAGTCAGGCTCTATGGATGCAGGGGAGAGAAAAGCTCAGATGGCAGTGCTTGCGGAGACTACTTCACCGGAAGACTATAAAAAAATGCAGGAGGAAGGTTTTTCACTGGATGATACCACAAGTAATAAGATCGTGACCGTGACGGATAAGATCAAAGCACAGCTTGCAAAAGCAGGGGTGGATATTTCTGCATTCGGAGATGATCTTGATTTTGAACAGCTTGCGCAGATCACGGGAAGCCCGGAACTTGCAGCGCAGATTGCAGACAGTCTGCGGGAGGCAGATCTGCCGCTTACAGATGATAATTTTAAACAGATCGCAGAGACAGTAGATATGGCAGACTCTTTATCGTCCTTGGATGATGGAGCCGTAAAATATCTGATTGATAACCAGTTAGAACCTACTGTGCAGAATATTTATTTTGCCAGACATTCTGCCAGCGCAGGCTATATGCCGGCAGAACAGCAGGATATTTCTTCTTTCCTTCCACAGGTGAAGAATGTGATCGCATCAGCAGGGCTGGAAGTAAATGATGATACAATCGCAACCAGTAAGTGGATGTTAGAAAACGATATACCGTTGACGAAAGAAAATCTTACCTATGCGCAGGCACTGCGTCAGACAGAACTTACTACAAGTGCAGAAAATGTTGCTGCACTTGCAGCGGAGGCGGTCAGTGAAGGAAAAAGCGCACAGGATGCGGTGATACTTTCCGGTTACACATGGATGGAGCAGGCACAAAATGCTGTGGATACTGTAGAAAATGCAACGGATGAAGACCTTGTTTATATTGTGGAAAAAGGACTTCCTCTCACATTAGACAGCTTAAGGGAAGCTGCGACAAACAGGGTATCAGGAAGCACAGTACAGGATGCAGACGGAAATTATACACAAAAAGGGCAGCAGCTTCTGACTGCACGCAGGCAGTTAGAGGAGATCCGTCTTGCCATGACTGCTGAAGCAAATTACCGTTTGTTAAAACAGGGTATTTCCATTGACACAGAGCCGCTGGTAAAACTGGTGGAGCAGTTAAAGGATCAGGAAAATGAATATTACAGAAATCTGTTAATGTCTGAGGGTGTGGATGCGACTAAGGAGCAGGTAGAACTCTTTGGAGAGGTTGATAAAAAAGTTACCGACATGCGTTATGTCCCGGCATATGTGCTCGGAATGAAAGATGCTGACGTGTCGACGATCAATGGTGTCCATGAGGCAGGAACGGAACTGAAGACCTCCTTTGAAAAAGCAAGCCGGCAGTATGAGACACTGATGACAGCACCGAGAGCTGATCTGGGGGATTCCATCCAGAAGGCATTTCGCAATGTGGATGATATTTTAAATGATCTTGGCATGGAACTGACGGATGAGAACCGCCGCGCAGTGCGTATCCTTGGATATAATAGTATCGATATTACGCAGGATTCTGTGCTTACGATGAAAGCGGCAGATGAAGAAGTGCAGCGTGTCTTTAAAAACATGACACCGGCAGTTGTTACACAGATGATAAAACGTGGAATAAATCCACTGGAAATGGATTTTACATCGCTGAATCAGGAGGCAGAGAGTATCAAAAGCGAGGAGCTTGGCGGGGAAGATAACCGTAAATTTAGTGAATATCTCTGGAAAATGGAACAGAATCATGAGATCAGCGAGGAAGAACGCAGTTCTTATATAGGAATCTATCGTCTGATCAGACAGGTGGAAAATACGGACGGTGCAGCGATCGGTGCATTGATACAGCAGGGAGCACCGCTTACCATGAAAAATCTCCTGACAGCTGTGCGTTCCGAAAAACGCAGCAGTAAGATGGATTATTCCGTAGATTACAATTTCGAGGGTGTATCCGGTACATCGAAAGGCAGCTCTATTACGGATCAGATTGAGGCAGCATATCAGAATAATTGTTTAAAAGATGCATCCGAATTACTGACGCCGGAGCGTGCAAAAGTTCTATTTGAGCAGGATATGGAATGGGAGAATATGACACCGGAGGAATTGAAGGCAGTACTGACACAGGCAGGTGAACAGGCGGATGAGAGCAGTATCGATGCGGATTACGCAAAAGAGCAGCTTGCACAGTTAGAACAGGCAGCAAATGCAGATGAGAGCATTTATCGTATTCTGGATAAATATGATATCCCAAATACCGTGTCGAATGTACTGGCAATGGAATCTATGCTGAACCAGCGAAACCAGATGTTCCGGAAGATTTTTGGAAGCAGTACGTCAGACCACAATGGGGATGATCAGGTAGATGCAGAGGACTTAGAGGCAATTAAACAGGAGTTGTTGGAAGAATTTGGAGAGGCTGTTTCGGAACCGGCAGATATGGCGGTTGCGCAGGAAAAGCTAGGAGAGCTTGCGGAAAATGTGATGAAAACAATGATAAACAGCGATCATGTGACAAGCCTTGATGTACGGGATATGAAAATGCTTTCTGCACAGCTTTCTGTAAACAGTATCCTTGCAAAAGAAGAACAGTATGCTGTTCCGGTGATGGTCAATGATGAACTCATGAATGTTTCTGTTAAGATCGTGCGCGGCGTGGACAAAAAAGGTATTGTCGATATCATGATGGAAAGTGAACTGCGCGGAAAAATTGCGGCGACATTCCAGGCAAAAGAAGATGGCATACATGGACTGATCGCCACAGATTCAGAGGAGACGGCAGAACTTTTTAAGGGACAGACACAGGATCTTTCGGATTTGCTTGGGGGAGAAAATGATGATGTCACAGAGTTACATTGTGCGCATATTCCGGATCTTGATCTGAATCATTTTTCCATGGGGGCATTTGGAGTCGATGCAAAGGAGGAAACGCAGCTTTCCGATTCTCAGAAAGCTGAGAACCGTGATACTTATCGTGTGCAGACTTCACGTTTGTATGGAATTGCGGAACATTTTATCAAAGCGGTAAAAGGAACACTCACAAAAGAAGTTTAGAGATAGATGCAGGATCGATGCTATTATTTTGAACTATGTTGATTCCGACAGATAATTCTGTATACCGTTATATATGGCATCGACAAGCTGATTTTGATAATCATCTGTCAAAAGAAGATCCGCTTCTGTCGGATTGCTTAGGAACCCACACTCTACGATAACAGTAGGTGTGGGTGTTTTTTTGAGCAGATAATAACTTTCATTTGCCTTTGCAACGCGGTGATTATCGGGATCAACATTTGAAATCAGACTGTCCTGAATCATATCGGCAAGTTTTTTTCCGTCCTGTGACTGACCAAAATAAAATACCTGTGCACCGCAGACTTCCGGAGAGGGGTAGCTGTTCTGATGCAGGCTGACGGTAAAAATGGGTGAGGCATCTGAAATGATCTTACAGCGGGTTTGCATATCTTCCGCTTTTTTGTTTGTACTTCCCTCAGAATAAAGACCGGTGTCAGAGTCACGTGTTAAAATGATCCGGATGGAATCCTGACTGAATTTATCGCGCAGTTTCAGTGCCAGTGCAAGGTTGATATCTTTTTCCAATGCATCATTAATGCCGACTTTGCCGGGATCGATACCTCCGTGTCCGGCATCGATCACGATCGATAAACCATCGGAAGATGATTCATTTTGCCCGTTTCCGGCAAGTTCTGTATCAGAAACGGAATCTGTGCCTGGCGTATCGGGTAGTTCTCCTGTGTCCGCGTGACTGTTTTGTACCAGTATGGCACTTTGGCTTCCAAGAAAAAAAGCAGCAATCACCAGACAGACAGCCATTATAAGTTCTATCTTTTTTTTCATAAAAAATCCCGGAGTATCGTTTTTATAAAATATTCACGATCTCCAGGGTTTATGTCATGATCTCATGTATGTATTTAGTTTATGCATTTAGATCATATAGTTCATGCATGTATTTAGTTAATATATTTTATAACAGTGTCCCATGTAGAAGGCAGCTCTAAACCAAGTTTCCAGAAAGAACCACCGGCAAGCTGGTTTTCCTGAAGAACTTTTAACTTCTCTTCCAGGGAAGCAGCATCCTCCACCCATATTTTGTAAGTGACCCCATTGTTTTCATACTGAACATAATATTGACCATCTGCATCTGACCATACCGGCTCGGCTGCATTGGCACTGATCAGTTTTTGGATCTCTGACATACCGGTTGCATAGGAGTCTAATGTAAAGAGCTGATAACTGTCAGCATCTGTAGTGTCGTCAGCATCTGTAGTGTCGTCAGCATCTGTAGTGTCGTCAGCAGGTGTCTCAGACCATACACGGGCATAAAACGGCATACCTAAGATCAACTGATCTGCAGGAACTTCTTTTAAGGTATTGGCAACCCCTTCTTTTACAAAATTGATGGAAGCTACAGATCCTGCTTCTTCAGAACCGGAATAGTGCTCATCGTATGCCATGACAACAACATAATCTGCAAAAACCGCCTGCTCTGCACGGTTATAGAACGCAGTATAGCTGGTAGGAACATAATCATCCACGGAAAGGACAATTCCGTTGTTTGCACATTTCAATGAGAGTTCACGGATAAACTGAATGTAAGAGTCGCCGACTTCGGAACTTAATGCCTCGAAATCGACGTTGATACCGTCAAAGTTATACTGAATGGCTGCGGAGATCAGGTTATTAATCAGATTTTCGCGTTTGGAAGTATAAGTTAAAACGGATGTGGTATCGACATCTTTGTTTTCCAGATTGCTTACAAGTGCCCACACTTCAATACCATTCTGGTGGCAGTAATTTACATAGTCGGAGCTTGCAAGAGAAGCAATATTTCCGTTATTGTCATTCAGATAGAACCAGGTAGGGGAGATAACATTGATCCCTTTGGTATTCTGGAGCACAGATGCAATGGTTGTATTGGCATCCGCATTTGTGATCTGATGCCAAGCCATGTTGATCTTAAAATCCTTTTTAATATGTGTAAATTCTTCTGAAACGTAATCGCTGGTCAGTGTTTTGGCAGATGTGGTGCCAAGTGCTTTTGATTTGACGTATCCAATGATGCCATCTGCGGTGGATATTTTTGTCCAGGTATCACCTGTCTCTAAGACAGTAACTTCTGTATTTTTGTCGATATCTGCAAGGATTGGACTCTTAATGCCGCCTTTTTGCCGGACCTGCGTTTTTTGTTTAGCCGGTGCAGTTGTGTAATCGCCCCAGGCGGTCGTAAGAATTACACGGTTTGGAGACTCAAGTACTTCATATGAGAAATCAGAGTACAGTTTTAAAAAGTCAATTGCAATATATGCAGTCTGTGCATCTGCCTTGACAACTGCATGATCTAAGGAATGGGAATCCTTTGTTACATAGTAACTGGTGCTGTCTGCATCTGCAGAAATGAGATCTGTCGCAGTTGTATAAAGAAGTTTATTTTCGTTGTGATCCCAGTAAAAACGGTCATTAAGATTAGAACGTACTGTTTCATAATCAAGATAGACAGTTCCGTTAAGGAGTTTTCCTTTTGCATCAAGAACCTGGTTATTCAGGATCAGGGCTACGTCCTGTTCACTGGACAGATTATAGTAATCAGATAAGTTCATATGTTCCTTGGAAGGTGTATATTTTTCAATGATGCTTCCGAGAAGCATAAAACAGATAATGACGACGATCAGAGCACCGGCAGCTAAAACAGGGACAAATTTTTTTTTCATATAAAGAACCCTCTTCTTCTTAAGAATTATCGTATGTGCCCCTATTGTAGCATAATGATATGTAAATTCAAAGTTATTTGCTTTATTTTAAGGAATCATTCATTTTATTTTAAAGAATTAGAATTTTTAAAAAACTGCCGTAAGGAAAAACTCCCGCATACGGAAGGCTTTCCTTACGGCAGGGTTTATGTTCGGTAAAACCCTGCCGTTTCTTTTTTTCGGATTTGTATGTTGCCTTAGATAGTCGTTTTATATTCTGACTGGGTGGGCATTGAGGTACTCCATCCCTGTCAATTATTCAGATCATCATATATTTGTTTTTTTGATTTTATCAAAATGTAATTCTGTAAGCACCCCCTCGTTGAATACATAATCTCTCATATAAGAATTTTCTTCTGTGACAGAGAGCTCCTTTGTGACCTCTTTTGAATTGCTTGGCACACCTTCAAACCAGATGGTTGTTCCCATATGTTCTAAGGAAGAGAGCTCTAAGTAAAGCTTTTTCATATGTTCAGAATCCAATATTGTTATCCCCCGTTTTCAATTTCTGTATGACAAAGCGGATTAAAATCCTTTATTCCCAAAAGGAAATTCGCTGGTTGCAATTGTGTGATATATTATAAAATAATTTCTGCAGAAACTTTTCAGCAGATAAATTTCTGCAGGATGGAAAAATGTTCTTTTTTTATATAAAATGGATCCGGAATAAACGGAATACTGCTTACAGAAATCTGGTAAAAACGGGAAAAATCACGAATCTGTTTTGGACTTTCCGTTCGTGTTAGACAGTAAAAACCTTCCCCAAGGTTTGTATAGTGACTGAGCGATTCTAATAGATCCCGATATTGCCTGATATTCCATGGTGCGAGACTTCCGATGACAAGCTTTCTGTCACAGCGTAGAAATTCATGGATACAGCACTCACCAAAATTGCCAAAATCAAAGAGCAGGATCTGATATCCCTGATTATACAGACCCGGCAATTCGTCCGGTGTCACATCCGGATAGTAATCCACTCCGTGAATGTTAAAAATGGTACGGCTGTTCATAAATCCACATCTGCACGGGAGCGTGGTTTCAGAAGGAATCGTTGAAAGATTTTTCCTTTTATGAAGCTCTAACAGTGCAGTTTTTTTATGCAGCTTTGAATGACTCAGGTTTGAAAGCGCAATTGCAAGGTGCGTAACACCGGCACCGGCTGTACTGCCTGAAATGCCTATGGTAAGTCTCTTATTTAAATCAGTTTTTCCGATGTTCCGGATGATGTATCAGCTCCTTTCGTTGTAGGATTTGCATAATGAGACGTTCCTTCTCTAAAGTCACATGAAAAGGATCAGTGTCTTCAGGAAAACAATAGACCGGATTTTTCAGATACCTGGCATACTTTCTGGCAGCATTTTTATTGCCATGATTACAGATATATACGTGAGTGCCGGCACTTTTCAGCTGGCTGGTAAAAGCAAGTGTATCTGCAATATCCCATGGACTGCCGCTTAACAGGATAAATGTCAGGTCAAAGTGACCGAAGTCAAGGTATTCACTGGTATGGATACCGAAATCCCTTACCCGGATTACAGATGGTAAAACAGGATCTTCTATTCCGGGACCGTAACAGGGAGTGGCAGAAAAATTTTTTGACTGAAATATGCCCTGATTTTCTGTGGGCAGAAAACCTGCCTGTGTCATGGATATAAGGTTGTCAGAATGATCCATTGGTATATAACAGCAGGGAATATGTTTGTGATTCAGAGTGTTTACCAGTGATACTGAAAAAAATGTTGCACCGGCACCGGAACGGCTGCCGATCACGGCTATGTTTTTTATGAGATGTGTAAAAGAATGACACGCAGAATCTCTTTTTTTGAATGCCTGTCTGAAAATAAAATTTTTCCTGGCTGGAGTTTCCTGACCAGTTGGTTCTGACAGTGCAGACATAAGATCAGTGGCTGTCTGATATCTGGTGTTTGGATCTGGATCAGCAGCTTTTTCTATAATATGCGTGAGTGCTTCGGAACAGTCTGGTGTGCATGTTCTGGAAAGTATTTCTAACACTTTCCCAAGAGAATAGATATCGGAAGCAGTAGTTACAGTATTTCCATTAAGAGCTTCCGGGGCAGCATATCCATCTGTTCCGTATAACTGGAAATTTTTACCAAAAACGGTAATAAATGAAGCGATTCCAAAGTCGATTAATTTTATCTGATTTCCACATAATATAATATGCTCCGGTTTTAAATCCTGATACAGGATAGGGTATGGAGATAGATGATGCAGGTAATCAAGAACGGCACAAATCTGCAGTCCGTAATTTATTAATTGTTCCTCTGGAATTATTTCCTGATGGAGAATAAAATCCTCCAATGAATCACCCTGAATAAATTCTTCTATCATATAAAAAAAATGATCATCTTCGTCGATATCATATATGAGGGGGATGCCAGGATGATTAAGATTCTTCAGAAGGCAGGCCTCTTTTAAAAGCTGTTCTTCTGAAAAGTTGGAAGTGTTTCGTGCAGTGTCTTTGGGGATACACTTAATGGCACGATAAACTTTCAGTTTGAGATGTTCGGCAAGATAGACAGTGCCGCTGCTGCCGGCACCAAGAGTCGAAATAATGCGGTATTTGCCAAACAATAAATTGGTATCTATGCGATATCCGCTCCTTTCCGGGCGTGTCATATTCGCATCTCATGCATAGTTTATATCATGAATTGTTTTACATTGCAACTTCTTTTGTAATGTTTGTGTAATATAGACAAAGATTAATGCTTATAATACAGCATATGTTACAGAAAAAAGAGTTGTTATTCATGCGTAAAAGGTCGTTATGGTTTTAGAAAGTTTTAATAATGGTATACTTTACATCGATATTGCATTTGTTTATAATAGATGTACAGTTTACAGGGTTTCCCGGATAAAAGGAAGTGATTGTATGAAAATTGAAAAAGTAAATGATAATCAGATTCGTTGCACACTGACGAGAGAAGATTTAGCAGAGCGCCAGATTAAGTTAAGTGAGCTGGCATACGGTACGGAGAAGGCAAAGATGCTGTTCCGTGATATGATGCAGCAGGCTGCATACGAGTTTGGGTTTGAGGCAGATGATATTCCGCTGATGATAGAAGCGATTCCGTTGTCGGCAGATACCATTATATTAGTCATTACGAAGGTAGAGTATCCGGAGGAGCTTGATACGAGATTTTCCAAGTTTTCTGATCCGGATCCAGAGGATTTATATGACGATGCCATTGTTGGTGCGAATGCTCCGATTTCCGAAGGAGCAGATGATATACTTGGAATATTTAAAAAACAGCAGGAATTAAGAAATGCAGCAAAAGCAAAGCAGAATGACAATTTCGTACCGTCAGATGGCGGTCAGAAAGAAAAAGAAGATCCGGTCAAAGTCCTTGTAGACATTACGAAATTATTTATGTTCCAGAATCTTAAGGAACTCTCAAAACTTGCTGCTGTATTAGGTGATTTTTATAAGGGAAAAAATGATCTGTACGAGGATGCTGCGACACACAGATACTATCTTCTGGTAAGTAAAAGCAGCCAGTCACCAGAGGAATTCAATAAAGTCTGCAATATTTTATCTGAGTATGGAGCACAGCAGGCATATTCACCTGCGACAGAGGCATTTTTTGGTGAACATTACAGACTGGTCATAAAAGGAAAAGCATTGCAGATGCTTGCAGCATTATAAATGGCAGATTGTACTTTCCCGGGTTGCAGATTCGGGTTGATATCAAAAAGGATCGTGAAAATGATGACATTTTCGCGATCCTTTTTGAGTGTTTTTCCCGGAAGTGGGAATGACTATGCAAGATCTTTTGCAAGGAAATCATTGATCTCTTTTACGAGAGCATCCGGCTCAATTCCGTGAACCATGGCAGCTTCTTCGATGGTCTCCATCTGGGAAGATGGGCATCCGAGACAATGCATACCGATATTTAAAAGAATTGGCGCGATGTTTTCGTCAATCTGAAGCAGTTCGCCGATCATAGTAGATTTTGTTACCTGTGTCATATAGTCCTCCTTATAAAAATAGGTTTTTTTAGTTTTATCACAGCTTATTATGCCTGGATGTGGTCATTATAATACGAATTGGCGGGGATTGCAATCAGTTCGGGGGGAAGTATGAAAAAATAAACATGGAAAAAAACAATTCGCTCTTTAGAGAAAGAGTGTTGAAACCGATATATACAGCAGAGAATTGGGACATGGAGTGTCGGAAATACAGCATGGATGCTGACAGAGATGGTAGAAGGAGAATGTGAAATGAGAATTAATTACAATGTGTCGGCAGCGATTGCGAATAAACATTTACTTGGCATTGAGGATAATTTAAGTGCATCGATGGAACGTCTTTCCTCAGGACTTAAGATCAATCATTCCAAGGACAATCCGGCAGGAATGGCTATTTCCAATAAGATGAAAGCACAGATTGACGGTTTAAACCGTGCTTCACAGAATGCGTCGGATGGCATTTCTGTAATTCAGATCGCAGATGGTGCTTTAAATGAAACGACCAGTATTTTACAACGTATGCGAGAACTTTCCGTACAGGCGGCAAACGATGCAACATTGACACCTGCAGATAAAGAGGCGATTCAGCAGGAGATCGATTCTTTAAAGGATGAAGTTGACCGTATTTCAACGGACACGGAATACAACAGCAAATCACTTTTAGACGGATCATTAGACACCAGGGTTTATACCAAAAACGCAACAAGAGTGGATATTTCAGATCATGTGAAGGCTGGACAGTATGAGCTTTCCATTGATACAGCGGCAACACAGGCAGGACCGGTGACAGCAAATCAGAATTATAATTCCACAGCAGCGATCGGCGCATCCGGAACGATGAGTATTAATGGTTCTAAAGTAGAGATAGAGGCAACTGACACTTATGCGGAGGCTTTTGAGAAGATCCGGAATGCTGCAGAGACGGGAGAGACAGCGGTAAAGGTTGAAACAAATGGAGCACTTTCCTTTACTTCAGAACGTTATGGAGCATCAGCTACGTTAGAGATAGCATTTGACAATCAGCAGATCGTTACAGCACTTGGATTTACAGGCGTGGTGGAGGATCCGGAGAACAAAGGAAGTTATGTATATGGACAGGTTCAGAATGGCAAAGTAATCGTGCCTTCCGGTACAGATGCTGAGGTAACACTTAAAAAACCGGGCGATGGAACAGGTTTTGGCGATACTGCTACCTGGAGAACGGATGGAAATAAGATTACAGTTACGGACAGAGCTGGATTTGAAATGTCATTTCTTGCTGATGCAGGTTATACGGGAAATCTGGATTTTGATGTTACAGATATTGGAACAATGGCACTTCATATTGGTGCAAATGAAGATCAGGAAACAAAAGTGCGTATTCCGGAAGTATCCTGCAAGAGTCTTTATATTGATGATGCGGATGTAACAACTGTAAATGGAGCCGGCAGAGGTATTACACAGTTTGATGATGCTATTTCAAAGGTCAGCGAAGTGCGCTCAAGACTTGGTGCATACCAGAACCGCCTTGAGAGTACAGTATCAAGTCTGGATACTTTTGAGGAAAATATGACAGGAGCCCAGTCACGTCTGACGGATGCGGATATGGCGTCAGAGATGACAGATTATACACATCAGAATGTATTGAATCAGGCAGCAATTTCTGTTTTGACACAGGCAAATGATCTGCCACAGCAGGTATTGCAGATTCTGCAGTAACAGGAGGGATCTGTTTTGAAAAAAGAACAGATAATGGATTTTACAAGAAGGATCAGCCAGAGTAACAGAGGCGGCCTGGTCATTGTAATTTATGATATTTTTTTCGCGTATATTGAAGATGCAAAAGAGGCATATGATAACAAGGAATGGGAAAATTATAAGACGGCATTACGGAATGCCACAAAGGCTGTCAGCGAATTGATGTCGTCGCTTGATTTTTCTTATGAACTTGCGGGAGAGTTATACCGTATTTATGTATTTTGCAGGGAAACACTTGCAAAAGCAATGTATAAAAGGGACTTGAAAGAGATCGAACTTGCAGAGAGCCTGATGAACAAACTTTATACGGCATTTGCGGAGGTAATGAAAGAGGATACCTCCGCGCCGCTTATGCGTAATACACAGCAGGTTTATGCCGGATATACGTACGGAAAAAATGATTTGGTTGAGACTTATCAGGATTTAGATACTTCCAGAGGATTCTTAGTATAGGAATCCTCTATTTTTTTTATGCTTGCAAGTAAAAATTTATAGCGCATTTGCACAGAATATAGTTCATAGATGCAGCAGTCGATCATATCCGGATCAATTACATTTTCTAAATTTCGGTATGCATCCTGCAGATCCTGCGCAGTCTGATGGAGGTCATTCATTAGCACCGTATAATGCGCATCATTTGTTTTTTCTGGTTGAAAAAAACGAAACATAGTATTCCTCCGTCTGAAATATTCTTTATTCTTAGTATAATCACAAAATTTCCATTCTATACAAAAAACGGAAAAATTGTAAAAAACTATTTGCATAAAATGTGTCTGGATGAATAAATTTGATAAAAAGAAGAGACAGCCTTTGAGAGCTGATCGTGCTAAAAAGGAGAAATATATATATGTCACAGATACAGGGAGAATGGGCAATTATAGGGGCACTTGGAATTGTACTTTTTATCGTTGTGATTGGGAAAAAAATGCAGATGTTACTAAACTTTATGATTCGTGTTGTTTTAGGTGGAATTGGAATTATTTATGCAAATGATTTTCTGGCGTCGCAGGAAATTGCAATTAGTGTTGGATTAAATCCGGTCAGCCTTTTGACAATTGGAATCCTTGGTATAGGCGGGTTTGCGCTGCTTTACGGAATTTTGGCATGTAAATTTTTGTGAATAGTCTACAAAGATAGGCTATTTTTGAGAAAAGTGTAGACAAATAAAAAGAGCGTTGCTATAATTCGACTTACAAACTACGAAAGAGGTGATGAATTGGGGGACTAATGAATCTTACATTGCTGACGCATCTTACGATGGCGGTGGTGATGGATTTCGGAAACGGCAGGATCAGTAACCGGCTGATTGTTTCCGGATTAATTTGGGGACTTGCATTTCGACTGCTGGGGGAAGGAAGTGCAGGTGCAGTTCATTTTCTGATGAATATTTCTATTCCGGTTATCTTATTATTTCTTTTATTTAGTCTGCACATAATGGGGGCAGGCGATATCAAGTTATTTTCCATTGCAGGAGGTTTTCTGACACTGACACAGCTTTGTTATCTGATACCTGCAGCGTTTGTGGTAGGGGCTGTCATAGGAGCAGGAAAGATCGTTTATAAAAAATTAACGGTTGGTTATGCAATTGGAACAAAGACATTCATGCATTTTTCAACAGCAATTTTAATTGGATATTTTATCGTGGTCTGGGGGTGGGCTATTGTATAAACTTGATGTGGCATTCTGTGATACGAATGAAACGTATGGGGAAAGATTTGCTGCATATCTGATGGAACATAAGGCAAAAGAATTTACGGTTCATTTATTTCGGGAGCCGGAACTGTTTTTACAGAAGGTAAAGAGTGAAAAATATGATCTGGTCATACTTGGAAGTGGCTTTTTGGAACTGGGAGAACAGGCAGAGCTTTTGGAAATGGCAGTACTGATTCTGTCAGAAAATATGCCGAAACAGTTGGCAGAGGATAATACTTATCTGCAGCCGGGAAAAAAGCGGACTGTTATTTTTAAATATCAGCCGATGGAGATGATTCTTCATGAAATAATGGCAGTGACAGGAGGAAAAAAAACAGGAAAGGAGATATTTACAGACAGGTTTGGCAAATTGGAGATCATAGGAGTATATTCTCCTATCCGTCATGAAATGCAGATGCCGTTTTCTATGGTACTGTCTTCTATACTGGCAAAACAAAGGAGAGTATTGTATATCAATCTGATGCAGAGTACCGGATTTTTAAAGCTGTTTGACAGTCAGGCAGAATACGATATGGGGGATTTGGTTCTTCGACTGAGAAAAGGGATAATAGAATCTGGACAGTTTTTGCGGAATGTATATGAAATGGGAGATTTTTCATATGTTGCACCATTTCGTAATCCGGAACAGCTTGGGGAGTTTCAGATGAACGATTACCTGCAGTTGTTGGAATATTTGGAAGAGAACACGGAGTTTGATACGGTTGTGTTTGATCTTGGAACCGGGGTTTATTCCATTGCAGCTTTTCTGGAACATTGCAGCAGCATTTATTGTCCGGTAAAAGAAGGGTATTTCTATGAGTGTCAGAAAGAAGAATTTGTTCATTACCTGGAACTGGCAAAGAAAGGAGAACTGTTCAAAAGATTGCAATTTGTAAATCTTCCTTTTACTGCGAAGGGAATCCGTGGTGGTGGAAATATGTTGGAACAGCTTATATGGAGTGAATTTGGTGACTATATAAGAGAATATCTGGCAGGGGATGTTTATGGAGAAATATAGGTGGAGTGAAGAGATATTTGAAAAACTGAGGTCAGATATCATGGCTGCGCTGGACTTGTCCAGAGAGCAAAATGATGAAGAGATTTACCGGTTTATTGAAACAGAAGTGGAGGAATATTCCAAAAATAACCTGCTGACATTGAAAGAAAGGGAGCAATTAGAACATTTACTATTTAATTCTTTGAGAAAGTATGATGCAATCCAGGAATTATTAGAGGACGCAGATGTAACGGAGATTATGATCAATGGAGCATCAAATATTTTTTATGAAAAAAAAGGAAAATTGTTTCAGGCACAGACACATTTTTCATCCGAACAGAAATTGAGTGATGTGATACAACAGATGGCGGGAAACAGTAATCGTATGGTAAATGAGGCATCTCCGATCGTGGATACAAGATTAGCGGACGGATCACGTGTAAATATTGTTCTTTCACCAATTTCCATAGATGGCGCCGCTGTATCTATCCGGAAATTTCCCAAAACGCCTATTCTGATGGAGGATCTGATACGGATAGGGTCGATTACAGAGGAAGCTGCAGCATTTTTAAAGGTGCTTGTGGCAGCAGGATATAACATATTTATATCAGGAGGGACAGGTTCTGGGAAAACGACATTTTTAAATGCACTGTCACAGTATATTCCGCGGGAAGAAAGAATCATCACAATTGAAGATTCTGCAGAACTCCGGCTTGTTGATAAACCCAATCTGGTAAGACTTGAGACAAGAAATCAGATGTTTGACGGGGTTAAGCCCATTACGATACGGGATCTGATAAGGACGGCTCTTCGAATGCGTCCCGAGAGAATTGTGGTTGGTGAATGCCGGGGAGAAGAGGCACTTGATATGCTGCAGGCAATGAATACCGGGCATGATGGAAGTTTATCAACAGGGCACGCAAATTCATGCAGGGATATGTTGAGCCGGCTCGAAACAATGGTGCTGATGGGAATGGAGTTGCCACTTGCTGCGATACGAAGCCAGATTGCATCAGGGTTAGATATTCTGGTCCATCTTGGAAGAATGAGAGATAAAAGCCGTAAAGTGCTGGCAATTACAGAAGTGATCGGCATGCAGGATGGGGAGATTGTGTTGAAAGACCTGTATCGTTATGTGGAAAAATCACCGGATGTGGAAATGGCTTGTGGAAAATTACAGCAGATGGGAACACTATTTAACCAGGAAAAATGTAAAAGGGCAGGAATTACGCTTACAGATACGGGGGAATAAATGGATTATCGTAAATACCAGTGTAATCTGTGGGAACGACTGGGGTGTGTTGTAGCGGGAATAATATTAACAGCAGCAATTTCATGGCTGTTTTACCGTTCATGGTATGGCATGGTGTTAGTCATACCTGTAAATTATCTGATCGTTTCATATTACAAAAAAAAGAAAAAAGATGAACGCGCAAAAAAATTAATGATAGAATTTCGGGATGCAATTCAGTCTGTTGCAGCAGCACTGCTTGCAGGATATTCCATTGAGAATGCATGGAAAGAAGCAGAGCGGGAAGTTATGGGGCTGTATGGAAAAGAGGCAATGATCACACAGGAATTGATCCGGATGAATACAGAAATTAAATTGAACCGGAATGTGGAAGAAATTTTACATGATCTGGCAACGCGGAGCGGGGTGGAAGAAATTGAAAGTTTTGCAGAGATTTTTGGTTTTGCGAAAAGAAGTGGAGGAGATTTTGCAGGAATTATAAGGACGACTGCAATGCGGATCTCAGCTAAAATAGAAGTGGAGAGGGAAGTGGACACAGTTATTGCCGGGAAAAAACTGGAAGGAAAGATTATGAGCGTAATGCCATTTCTCATTCTTACATATCTGAACCTTGCATCGAAAGAATTTATCGATCCTTTATATGGAAATCTGTCAGGGGTATTTGTCATGAGTGCAGCATTATTGATTTTTGCAGGGGCAATGGCAATCAACAGACGAATTTCAGATATTAAAGTATAAGGAGAAAAGAATGGTTTTTTATATTGGAGTCTTGTGTGCAGCAGTTTTTGTGGCAATTATAGGGGGAAAAAGAGCATCGCCTAAGACAAGCCGTGCAGCAGGGGTGATGATTTTGGTATCTGTCCTGGCGATTTTTGTGCATCTTTCAGAGGTGATGGATGAAAATAGTGATGTAAAACCAGAATTTGTGCGTCCGGCATATGGAGAAGGTGATTATGAGGAAGAAATGACCCTGGATGTAGAAGATGTGTTAGAAGAGTATTCCTATCATGTAGTGGTTCCGGAACAGATACTTTCAAAGCAGGATGAGCAGAGACTGTTAGAGGCTGCGCAGCAGGAGATTGATGAAGAATTTGCAAAAAACAGTGCCAAAGTGCAGGAAAAAGTACAAATTCAAAGAAGTTATCAGGAAGGAAAGGTAAGTGCAGAATGGATATTTGAACCGTATGATGTAGTTGATGATGAGGGCGTGGTGGTTGCAGAAAATATACCAGATGAGGGAATTTTGGTAAAAGCTGAAGTGACGTTAAAGTGTGAATCTTCGGAGTGCTTTAGTGAACGGTATTTCCGGGTAATGCCAAAGACTCTTAATGAAGAACAGAAAATGCTTCAGGAAATTGGACACTATCTGCAAAGACAGACAGAGAGCACAGAAAATATACTGAAACTCCCAAAACAGATTGATGGGAAAAAACTGGTCTGGAGCACGAAAAAAGAGTATTTGCCGGAAAAAATCCTTTTTCTTGGAATCGTGATTGTAATTCTTCTTCCATTTGTAGATCAGTCGCGTGAAAGAGAAAAAGAAAAGAAACGGAAAGCAGTACTGGAATTACAGTATGCGGATATGGTAAGCAATCTGGCGCTTCTGTTGGGGGCAGGAATGACTGTTTCTTCTGCATGGAACAGACTAACAACGAATTATTTTAATGAGCGGCATAAAAAAGCAATTTATAAAAAAGAAATCTATGAGGAAATGCAAAAAACGGTATATGAAATAAAAAATGGAATGGGGGAGGAACGTGCATATGAGCGTTTTGGAGAGAGGTGTGGAGGATACCGCTATCGCAAATTTGGTAATCTTCTGGCACAGAATTTAAGAAAAGGGAGCAGAGGATTGACAAACCTTTTAGAGCAGGAAGCAGAAGAGGCATTTGAAGAACGAAAAAGTATGGCACGCAAGCTGGGAGAGGAAGCGGGGACAAAAATGTTGTTTCCAATGATTCTGATGCTTGGTGCAGTTATGTTGATACTGGCATTTCCAGCTATGCATTCTATAGAATTATGACTCTATAGAATTATCATTCTATGGAATTATGATTCCTGCAAATAGATTCGTGTTTGCACATAAACTTGGATCGCGCAAAGTACAGCGCAGAAATGGAGGTTTTTATGAAGGGACTTAAAGATTTTTTCAGGGAAGAAGAGGGAGTAGCTATTATCGAGATCGTGTTGATACTGGTTATACTGATCGGACTTGTAGTTGTGTTCAAGAATAAGATTACGATTTTAAATAACAAAATTCTTACTAGGATCACAACGGAAAGTAATAAGATATTATGAAAACAGAGGCAGAAGGAAGTCTGACAATATTTTCTGCTTTAAGTCTGCTGCTGATCTTATCGTTTCTGCTTGCACTATTAGAGGGGGCGAGGGTATCAGGATTAAAGATGATGGACACCCTCGCGGCAGAAACAGGGATGGATTGTGTTGCAGCAGAATATCAGCCTGTGTTGTGGAATAAATATCATCTGCTGTATCTGGATGGTGCATATGGATCAGAGCAGTTTGAGGAACATAAAGTGAGTTCACGTGTAATGGAATATGTTGCTGGAAATTTGTCAAAATCCGGAGAAAACAGCATGTTTCGGACAAAGTTATGTGAGGCTGCGCTGATGGAATATATGTTGGCAACAGATAATGAAGGAACAGGGATGCTGCGTCAGGCGGCAGCATACATGAAGCAACATCTGCCTGAAGACATTGCAAAGAAAATGTATCAGCAGTATCAGGATGGACAACAGGCACAGGAGAATGGAAAAACAGATTACAGTGTGGAAGATGCGGATCAGGCAATCGTAAATGCAAAAAAGGAGAAGGAAGAAGATAACATTGTACAGGATAAAGCGAATGAAGATCAGGTACAGGATGCAGAAAAAGAGAAAGCAGAAAGTCCTATTCAGGTCGTTTTGCAATTAAAGCAGAATGCTGTTCTTGGTATGACGATACCGGATATGTCATCAGTGTCATCAAATGCGGTTGAACTAAAAGATACAGTTTCGAAAAGGCAGTGTGAAACCGGAACGTATCACGCAAAAAAGACAGAAAAACTTAATGTTTTTGACCGTGTTATGGTGTTGGAGTATATTGAAAAGTATTTTTCAAGTTATACAGAGCCGGGGAAGGGAGATCTGGCATATGAAATGGAGTATATTCTGTGTGGGAAAGAAACAGACAGACAAAACTTAGAGTCGTCAGTGGAACGTCTGATGCTTATGAGGGAAGCCGCAAACGTTGCTCACATTATAGCAGACAGAGAAAAATTAAATCAGACGTTAATTATTGCAACATCACTTGCCGGTTTTTCCGGTAATCCGGTGATCGTTAAGATTGTACAGATCGGTGTCGTGGCTGCATGGGCATATGTAGAAAGTATACTTGATCTGCGCACACTTCTCTCTGGCGGGAAAATTGCACTGATGAAAAGTTCATCAGAATGGAATGTTGATATAAAAAAGATTGGAGAACTCGTGACTGATGGGGGAAAAGCCAAAGAATGTAAAGATGGACTGAATTATCAGGGCTATGTAAAGCAATTGTTATTTGCAGTGAAAGAAAAGAAAATAGCATACCGTATGATGGATATCATGGAATTTGCCATACAAAAGGAAGAGAATAGTAAAAACGCCAGAATGGATCATATGATAGGGAACATGACCTGTGAGATGCGATTTGAAGCGGAGCCTTTGTTTGCAAAAAGCAATTTGCATGGAGGGCAGAAATTAGGCAGATATACTTTTGTTAAGCACCAGAAAATGTCATATAGCAATGAATAAGGAGGGGATGTGGCGGTGTTTCTTACTGAGAAAGAGAATATAAAAAATACAATATACAAAAAAAGATCTCTCCCGGAAAATGATAATATTCTTTCTCATCAGGCGGAGGCCTGCCGCTGTCAGGAGACACCGCCATGTTCCTGGCTGGAAGGCTCATTTACGTTAGAGGCGGCTGTGATACTGCCGGTTATGACATTGTTTTTTATGATGATTTTAATGTTTTTCCGGGTTATGCAGGTACAGATGGAAGTCCAGAAGGCATTAGATGATACCGGGCGCAGGATGGCAGTACTGGCTGTTCTGGAAAATGAAGAAGATGTGGCAAAGATTGGCATTGCTGCCGCGAATGTTCTTTTTAAGAAAAATATAAAAGAAAATGATAATATTAATCACTATGTAGTTAATAAAGCGGCAGGTATTAGTCTGGCGAAGTCAAAATTTACAGGAGATCAGATAAATCTGGTAGCATCTTATCGTATAAAAATACCAGTGTGGATGTCTGGAAAATCACAACTTAAAATCAGCCAGCATGCAGTATGCCGTAAATGGACCGGGTGGACGGGAAATAGTGCTGATCAGGAAGTATGGGTGTATGTGGCAGAAAGAGGGAGTGTTTATCATACATCAAGAGAGTGTACATATTTAGCATTGTCAGTATCTTCTGTTAATTGTACAGAAATAGAGAAAAAACGGAATAAATATGGAGAAAAATACCGCGAATGTGAAATATGTGCGGAAAAACAAAAACAGGACACCGTGTTTATTACCGATCAGGGAAACAGATTTCATTATGATCTAAATTGCAGTGGAATTAAGCGCACGATTTATATGATACGTTTATCGGAAGTGGGAAACAGGAAACAATGCAGTAGATGCATAAATTAGAAAACAGGAGAGGTAGGGGAAAATGCTGCAAAATACATTAATGCTGGGTATTTTTTCAATATCTGCATACCAGGATTATAAAAAAAGAAAAATAAATACATATTTTTTACTGACAGGAGGCATTATAGGGCTTTTACTTCATTTGTATAGCATGAAGTTAGATATAGTAGAGATTTTGTTTGGCATGGGAATTGGAGTTATGATCTTATTTTGGGGTTTTCTGTTAGGTGGGGGTGTTGGATTTGCAGATGGAATGATCCTGGTCGTTAGTGGTATATTCCTTGGATTTGAAAAAAATATGGAGGTATTTTTTGCCGGCTTATTTTTAATAGGAATAACGTCATTATTTTTATCGGTATTCAAAAAGAAAGGACGAACGTACAGGATTCCTTTTGCACCTTTTTTGCTGGTGGGTTATCTGTTCGTGATGGTAATGGGATGAAAGAATGGGAAGAAGCATCTATTACTATTGAGGCTGCAATCATTATGTCAATGGCGATGCTGTTATTTTTGATCGTCATGAAACTGGGATTGCAACTGTATGGTGAGACAAGAACACTTGCGGAAGATGTGATAAAGGAGGAAACTTTAAATGCACTAAAGTTATTTTATGAGATAGAAAGGGTGAAAGGATTATTTTGAGTATTCAGATTAGCTACTATAGAAATATTCATTCCAGCCATATGGTTTTAATGCCGGCATTGGAAGGAGAACAATGGGAAAAAGAAATGCTCTGGAGAAATACACCCAAAGGTCTGATATTACCAGAATGTAATAGTAAAAATGGGCAGTTACAGCTATGGTATGACATAACTGGAAAACAGGCGGTAGACATGTTGGCAGAATTATCAGATATTGGTCATGATATTTTTATGAAAATATGTGAATCTGTTGTTACAATGTCGGAGATACTCGATGGGTTGTTAATATCCCCTGATATATTGTTACTGCGACCGGAATGTATTTTTTTCGATAATCAGACCGGAAATATCAGCTTTTGCTGTTACTTTGGGAATGAAAAAGATATAGGAAAATCGTTTCATGAGCTGTTAGAGTATCTTCTGGCAAAATTAGATCATAAAAGTGCAGATGGGGTTCAAATGGCGTATGAGCTATTTGAATATACCAGAATGGAAGGGTACTGTATTGCAGAAATAAAAAGGATATTAAGGAAGTCCGAATATTTAGAGGATGTACCGGAAAAGATTCCGGATACAATGTGGCAGGAAGAGGAACAGGAACAGGAAGAGGGAACATTACCTTTAGAAAATAAAAAAACAGGGTTTAGGTATTTATGGAGCGGAAAAAAACGGAATATGGTTGAAAAAATGCGAGATTTATTACGCGGGGTGAAAAAACAGGAAAAAAAATTGGAACCTTTTGTGTTTGAACCGGAACCAGAGATTGCCGTACATCAGCAGAATCCAACCGTTTTACTTTCTAATCTTCCCAAAAAGGAATATGGAATATTAAAATATGAGGGAAATGGTGCGTGCAGTGAGCTTTCAATAGATCATACTCCATATATTATAGGAAGTGAACCGGATTGTGACGGTGTGATACCAAGTGGAACCGTAAGCAGACATCATGCGAGGATTACCAGGAAAGGGGAGGTTTACTTTATAGAAGATCTGAATTCTTCCAATGGAACCATGGTAGGTGGGGAGTTGTTGAATTGCAGGGTAAAAATGAGTCTTCAGACGCAGGAAACAGTTATGTTTGCGGATGAGAAGTTTAGATTTATTTAAGAAAATAAAGAGGCATACATATTTGCAATCTTATTTTGCTACGTTATAATGAACTTTGACGAGTTCATATTATGTGCAGAAATCCTGCACAACAAACACGTTATAATCAAATCAGAGGGCAAATATATGAACAGAGAGATAGAACAGGTGATACTTGCACAAGGTTATCGATTTTGTACGGTGCAGCCGGAGAATGTCGGAGTATTTTATAAATATTATCAGCAGGGATTTCATGTTGTGATGATGATATCATTAGACGATACAAAAACTTTGACCATAGAACAGCATCAGGTAATGCAGGAACGAGTTATGGATCTTTTTTATCATCCGCAGGGAAGGCTTGCAGATTTCCCGGAAGGTTATCCGGTTTATCATGTGGAACTGCTTACACTGCTGGCTGGAAGAAATACGGATATGATGCATCAGTTATGCAGTGTACAAAAGAATGTATGGGGGTATGAGACGAAGCAGGGGAGACTGATAATTTATGAAAATCAGCCGGGAGATTTCTGGGGACTCAAAAGTGTATTGGAGAATTGCAGGGTTGATTCTAAAGTTACCCGAAATATAAATACCGGTTTTGAATGGAAGAAACTTTCCTATACGACAATAGCGATTGCTGCCATAAATGTGATCGTATATTTGATATTGGAAATTTTGGGAGATACGCAGGATCCGTTTTATATTGCATCACATGGTGGGATGTATCCGGAATTCCTACAGGTCAATCATCAGTGGTGGCGGATCATTACGGCGATGTTTATCCATTTCGGATTGCCGCACCTGGTAAATAATATGGTAATATTCTGCTGTGTTGGATCGAGACTTGAGAGGGCAGTCGGCCATTTAAAGATGTTTGTAATATATATGCTGTCAGGAATAGGTGGAGGAATATTGTCCTATTTTATGATGCTGTATAGTGGAGATTATGCTGTATCTGCAGGCGCATCAGGTGCAGTGTTTGGAATGATTGGCGGTCTGATCTGGGTAGTGATAAGACACCGGGGCAGATTTGAAGGTTTAACAGTAAAAGGGATGATGCTTATGGCAGCGTTAAGTTTGTATTATGGTTTTTCCACAATTGGAATTGATAACTGGTGTCATGTAGGTGGAATCCTTACCGGATTTCTTGCGGCAATGATTTTATACCACAAAAAAGTGGAAAATTGTTGATTATAAGAATAAAAGTTTATATACTGAAAACAGTATTTGGTGAACATGCAGGAAGAGGTAGAATATGAAAGTAAACATTTATTATGGTGGACGGGGATTGTTAGATGATCCTACATTATATGTGTTGAATAAAATGGAAGAAGTATTGCAGGAACTTCGCGTGACGGTGGAGCGTATTAATATCTATGAGCATAAAAACGAGATTGCCACGCTTCCGCAGACGATGAAAGATGCCGATGGTATCATTCTTGCAACAACTGTTGAGTGGCTTGGAATAGGTGGCTATATGCAGCAGTTTTTGGATGCCTGCTGGCTGTATGGCGATAAGGAAAAGATAAAAACAACCTATATGCAGCCAATTGTTATGTCTACGACATATGGAGAACGGGAAGGTGAACTGACATTAGAGAGTGCCTGGGAGATCTTAGGTGGTCAGCCATGTCCGGGACTTTGTGGTTACGTTGAGGATCTGGTCAGTTTTGAGATGAATAAAGATTATACCGTTTTAATAGAGAAGAAGGCGGAGAATCTTTACCGGACGATTTCACAGAAAGTAAAATGTCTTCCGACCAGCAATCAGGCGGTAAAGCAGACAATATTAAGAACTCCGCAGTTAGAACTTACACCACAGGAGAGCGAGCAGTTGTCAAAGTATGTGTCAGATGATACGTATGTGAAAAAGCAGAAGGAAGATATCGAAGAACTTGCAACAATGTTTAAGGGGATGCTTGGAAAGTCAGAAAAAGAAGATGAAGAGGCTTATATTGAGATATTCCGTGAACAGTTTGCTCCGCAGCCTGAATTTAAGGCACGATACCTGTTTATCATAGAAGGCAGAAAAAAGCCATTGTTTTTAGAAGTAAATGAAGGTGAACTTACAATTCACTATGGACAGGAAGAAAATATTGATGTCTATGCGAAATTAAAACCGGAAGTTATGGATGGTATCGTAGATGGAAGGATGACATTTCAGAGGGCATTCATGACAGGAGAAATGACGGCAAAAGGAAATTTTAAGATTCTGCGTATGTTAGATACCATGTTTAAGTTTACACATTGATATAGAAAATCTGCAGGATGTTGTAGTAAATATGTCGATTGCGCAAATAAAAAGGAGTGCAAATGCACAGAAAATGGAGGATAATATGAGAGACGAAAATTGTATTTTCTGTAAAATTATTGGAGGAGAAATTCCATCCAATACGATTTATGAGGATGATGAATTCAAAGTGATTCTGGATGCGAGTCCGGCATCAAAAGGACATGCATTGATCCTGCCAAAGGAACATTATGCAGATATTTATGAGATCGATGAAAAGACAGCAGGACATGCAATGCAGCTTGCGAAGAAACTTGCAAAACATATGACGGACGTTTTAAAGTGTGATGGATTTAATATTGTACAAAATAATCATGAAATTGCGGGACAGACGGTATTTCATTTTCATATGCATCTAATCCCACGTTATAAAAATGCAAAAAATAATGATATTCTGATCTGGGATCATGAGGAGTTTACACCAGAAGAAATGGCAGAAATCAGAGATTCTCTGAAGATGTAGGGAATGTTGCCGGAAAAGCAGCTTTTTAGCTTATAATCACAAAATGAAAGAGGAACAGATATTATAAAGTACATATCCGTTCCTCTTATATCAGAAATTATTTTTTAGATGCGTCTAAGATCAATCCGATGATCGTATCAATGGAATTACGGCTGTTGCTGTTTTCCATTGCCTTAATATATTCTTCCTTTTTCTGGAAAACATGTTCAATTGCTTCAAGAAGTGTCGTATTTGACAGCTCTTCTTCCTCTAACACATAACTAAATCCCTGGGAACGAAATGAATTTGCATTCAGAATCTGATCTCCACGGCTGGCAGCGGCAGAAAGAGGAATTAAAATATTTGGTTTGCGCAGTGCCAGAAGTTCGCAGATTGCATTTGCACCTGCACGGGAAATAACAAGATCTGCAAGAGCAAACATATCGGAAAGCTCTTTGTTTGCGTATTCAAACTGTGCATATCCGGTCGTTTCGGTTAATGTTTCATCCAGATTGTCTTTTCCACAGAGATGAATAACATTGTAATTTTTCAGAAGTTCAGGAAGCAGACCACGGATCGCTGTATTTATTACACGGGAGCCTGAGCTTCCGCCAACGATGAGTATTGTCTGTTTACTGTGATCTTTAAAATGACAGAGTGAAAAAGCATGCTCAGCATCGCCTGTTAAAAGCTCCTGACGGATTGGGGAACCGGTCAGTACAGCTTTTTCTTTCGGAAGATAAGAAAGTGTTTCAGGAAAATTACAGCAAACTTTTGTTGCGCTTGGAATAGCAAGTTTATTTGCAAGTCCCGGAGTCAGATCTGACTCATGTATAATTGCAGGAACTTTACAATGTTTTGCTGCTAAAACTACCGGAACAGAGACAAATCCGCCTTTGGAAAAAACTACATCTGGTTTTATCTTCTTTAAAAGCCGGATCGACTGTGTATACCCTTTTAATACTTTAAATGGATCTGAAAAATTCTTAGGATCAAAATAGCGTCTTAATTTTCCAGAAGAAATGCCATAGTAAGGAACACCCTGTTCCTCAATCAGTCGTTTTTCAATCCCTTCATATGAACCTATATAAGAAATTTCAAAACCTTCATTACGCAAGGCTGGCATTAATGCGATGTTTGGTGTGACATGCCCTGCGGTACCGCCCCCGGTCATTACGATTTTTTTCATAGAATAATCCCTTTCCTGTAACATTTTGCACTTCCCTATTTATAATACCCTTATGCATAAAAGTCAAGAAAAGACTTATAAAATAGAAAACAGCAGACAAAAGGGGCATAAAAAGCAGGCGGGTAAATGACTGAAAATGTCAAAAGTTGCGGTCAAAAAACAGTCAGAAGACCTTTTCAAACGGACTTGTTCTTTCTATAATTAATAAGAAAAAGGACAGTATGATCTATCGATAAGTCCGGAAAAGAGAGGTGGTATACATGGAACAGATAGGAATCTTTATAGCAGAATATGCAGAATGGCTTTATATAGGAAGCGGTATACTGATGCTGATCCTGCTGATTTATGTATTACACAGGATAAAAAAAGTGGAGCGGAAAAGCTTTTTGATGAACGAAGAAATTGAAAAAAAACTGCAGAAGATAGAAAATGATAGATGTGTGAAACAAACAGAGAAACAGGCAGAAAAGCAGATAGAAAGCAGGGCACAAAATACATTAGAAAAGGAAAAACAGGAAAGTGATCAGGATGCTGAGTCCGTGACAGTAATCCGTGATGTTATAGAGGAGGTTTTTTCTTAAAAAAGGAAGAAAATGTCAAACACTTGACATTTTAGTATTGCTTTGCTATAATCCACATTGTAATAAATCCGTAATAATTGTAACAAAGATGAATAAAACGAAACAAAGGTGTAATACTATTTACATAAGATGGTAAACACTGATGGAGGTTTTCTATGAATTTAAGAAAAAGAGCAATCAGCGGAATCATGCTTGCCGGTTCTATGGTAGTGATGTGCGCGATTGCAGATGCAGCCAGTACAGTTTCAGCAGAAGCAGTATCGGTTGTAGCAGACACAAGGACGGACTTAGCTACAGATGGGACAGCAGGTGTTGTTGCACAGTTAAATCAGGTAAGTACAGATGCAGTAGAGATGGCAGCAGCAGGAGTTGAGAACTCCCAGACGATACTTGTTGCTTCGGCAGATGAGGAAGCGCAGGTAGCAGAAGATACAGAAGAAGCATCAGCAGTACAGGAAGAAACAGTATCCGTAGAGAAATCTGCGCAGGCTGATTCTAAGGAAGATGAAACGACGCAGGAAGCTGATGCCGTAGAAGATGTGCAGAATGCAGATGTGGATAGTGAAACAGACACTGAGAATACAGTGGATGTAGAAAATACAAAAGATATAGAAAATACAAAAGAGACGGAAAATATAGAAGATACAGAAAATATTCAGAATACCGAAAATGCCGAGTGGCAGAATCGTCTGATGGCAGATGTTGATGAATTTTTATATGTCAGAGCATCTGGGGATGCGGATGCAGAGATTATCGGTAAATTATATAAAGGTGATGTGGCAGATGTCGTTGAGAATGGAGATACATGGATCCATGTCGTATCCGGCGATGTTGATGGATATGTAAACAACGATTATTGTGTATCCGGCGAGGATGCACTTGCCTATGCACAGGAAAACATTGAGACAGAGGCACAGGTTAATACGAATGGACTTCGTGTCAGAAATGCTGCATCGGAGGATGCATCTGTTATCACTGCTGTTTCAGAGGGAACAACATTGACAGTTGATACAGACGCTGAGACAGAGGATGGATGGGTTGCTGTTAAATATAAAGGACAGACTGCATATGTCAGTGCGGATTATGTTACCACAGAACTTGCACTCGGTGAGGCAGTTACGATAGAAGAAGAAAAGGCGGCATTAGCAAAGAAAGCTGAGGAAGAGGCAGCAGCAAAAGCAGCACAGACGAAAGAGACAACTACTGTGCAGAATGCTTCAGTTTCAGCATCTTATGATGATGTAACACTTCTTGCAGCACTGATCCAGTGTGAAGCAGGTAACGAACTTTACGAGGGACAGCTTGCAGTTGGAGCAGTTGTTATGAACAGACTTCGTTCAGGTGCATATCCATCAAGTATTTCCGGTGTTATTTACCAGAGCGGACAGTTCCCACCAGCAGGGCAGGGAATGGTTGCAAGCATTGCAGCAAACGGACCAAAGAGCAGCTGCGTACAGGCAGCACAGCAGGCATTAGGTGGTTCCGATAATACAGGCGGTGCAACCTGTTTTTCAAGAGCAAGTTCTGGACGCGCTGGTGTTGTGATCGGAAATCATGTATTTTACTAAGATATAGATATTTATTTTCAGGCAGGTATTTTAATGAGATACCTGCCCTTTTTAATTCATAGGAAATTATGTCCTATGAATTAAAAAGCCCTCCGGGCAGCTCATGAAAATCCCTAAAAGGGATTGACAGATCAGAGAGAACACAGTATTATTTAAAGGAACTTCATACTGCAATGCTTTAAAGCGAAAAAGAAAAAGCGGCATGAAAAACAGATTGCAAGTTTTACGGGCAAAACTAATGTGAAAAAAGTAGTGCGCAGATAACAAAGAAGTCCTGTGAGGATAACAGTGACATAAAAGAAGATAGAGAAGGCGCAGAAACGGAGGATAATATGGAAATGGAAATGGAGTTCTTACGGAAACTTCCGACACCGGCAGAGCTGAAGGAAGAGTATCCGGTAAGTGCACAGGTCGTTGCTACGAAAGCAGAGCGTGATGATGAGATCCGCGCAATATTTGAGGGAAAAGAAGATAAATTGATTCTGGTGATCGGACCGTGCTCCGCAGACAATGAGGATGCGGTAATTGATTATATATCAAGACTTCGTAAAGTGCAGGACAAAGTTGCTGATAAGATTTTTATGATTCCGCGTATTTATACCAATAAACCAAGAACAATTGGAATCGGTTATAAAGGTATGTTGCATCAGCCGGATCCGGAGAAAGAGACTGATATGTTAAAAGGAATCATAGCCATCCGCCAGATGCATAAACGTGCAGTGGAGGAGACAGGATTTACCTGTGCGGATGAGATGTTATATCCGGAAAATCACAGATATTTATCAGATCTGCTTTCTTATGTAGCAGTAGGTGCACGTTCTGTGGAAAACCAGCAGCACAGACTGACAGCAAGTGGTGTGGGGATACCGGTAGGTATGAAGAATCCGACAGGCGGTGATATTGCTGTTATGATGAATTCCATCATTGCGGCACAGAACAGCCATACATTCTTATACCGTGGCTGGGAGGTAAAAACGCAGGGCAATCCATATACACATGCTATTTTAAGAGGTTATGTAGATAAATTTGGAAGAAATATCCCGAATTATCATTATGAAGATCTGCAGAACCTGTTAGAGCATTATGAGGATGCAAACTCATCCAGCAATCCGCTTGCCAATCCGGCAGTGATTGTTGATGCCAACCATTCTAATTCCGGCAAGAAATTTGAGGAGCAGATCAGAATCAGTAAGGATGTACTGCACAGTTGTAAGATGTCTGCTGATATTCATAAACTTGTCAAGGGACTTATGATTGAGAGTTATATAGAGGATGGAAATCAGAAAGTCGGCGGGCACTGCTATGGAAAGTCAATTACAGATCCTTGCCTTGGCTGGGAGAAAACAGAAAAACTCATTTATGAACTGGCAGAACTGTGGTAAAAAATATGTATCGGATTTTGATCGTAGAAGATGATGAAAGTATAGCACGAAGTGTAAAGACCCATCTGGAAAGCTGGAATTATGAAGTATGCTGTGCCGAAGATTTTTCAAATGTGACCGGCACATTTGCGGCATTTGATCCACAGCTTGTTCTGATGGATATCAAACTTCCTTTTTTTAATGGCTATCACTGGTGCAGTGAGATCCGTAAAGTTTCAAAAGTACCTGTTATTTTTGTATCGTCCGCATCGGATAATATGAATATTGTGATGGCGGTCAGTATGGGTGGAGATGATTTTATTGCAAAACCATTTGACCTTGAAGTGTTGACGGCAAAGGTGCAGGCGATGCTTCGGAGAACTTATGATTTTACCGGGCAGAGTGCTGTTTTAGAGCATAAGGGAGCTATGCTGAATCTGACAGAGGCAGCATTGTTTTATGAACAGAAAAAAATAGAATTGACCAAAAATGAATTTAAGATTTTACAGGTGCTTATGGAAAATAAGCAGAAAGTCGTTTCAAGAGATACTCTGATGGTAAAATTGTGGGAGAGTGACAGTTTTGTGGATGAAAATACACTTTCTGTTAATGTCAACCGGTTACGGAAAAAGTTAGAATCTGTTGGACTTTATGATTTTATTGTAACGAGAAAAGGAATCGGGTATCAGATCGGATGAGAGGTATTATTGCTTATATAAAAAGAAGTATTGGCTGGCTGTGCATTGTCATTGTGTGTGAAGTGATCATGATCGCAACGATGATGCTCAATGAAATAGCATTTGCAGAGATCCTCTATGGGATATTTATCTCGTTATTTTTATTGCTGATCCTTCTGGTCTTTGATGCAGCAAGGTATTACAGGCATTATCAGAAAATAAAAGAATTGGAACATAGCATCATGCTTTCCACAGATGGAATGCCGGAAACTGCAGATCTGTTGGAAAATGAGTATCAGAAGCTGCTTCGGATACTGGCAGATGAATATACAGGACTGCAGAGTCAGGCGGCTGCCAGACAGAAAGATATGCAGGAATATTATGCCATGTGGGTGCATCAGGTCAAGACGCCGATCGCTGCGCTGCGTCTTCTGCTTCAGAATAAAAATGAAGATGGAAAGATGACAGAGGAACTTTCCGAACTGTTTGATATTGAACAGTATGTGGAAATGGCATTGCAGTATCAGCGTCTCGATTCAGAAACAACGGATTTTGTATTTGAAGAGACCGATCTGGATGAGATCATACGGGGGGCTGTAAAAAAATATGCAAGACAGTTTATTGCAAAAAAAATCAGTCTATGTTATGAACCGGTTGAAACAAGCGTAGTTACGGATAAAAAATGGCTTTCATTTGTTATAGAACAGGTAATATCAAATGCAGTTAAATACACAAAGACAGGAAGCATTAAGATTTATCTGGAAGATGGAGATGGAACCATGTCGGTGCCTTTGCCTGAAATCGCCCATGCAAAAAAGACAGAAATGGGAAACGGCAGTACAAGTTCGGTTTGCCTTGTCATCGAAGATGCCGGAATCGGAATCCGTGCAGAAGATCTGCCCCGTATCTGTGAGATGGGATATACCGGATGTAATGGACATGAAGGGCAGCATTCGAGCGGAATCGGTCTGTATCTGTGCAGTCGTATTTTGAAAAAACTGGGACATACATTTGCGATCACATCAAAAGAGGGTGTTGGGACAGTCGTAAAAATCGGTTAAAACTATTATTTCAAAAAATAAAGCAGTATCATATAACAGAAAATGCAATCTTACGATAATGTAAGATACAGCAGGGAAATGTAAGCTGATTCGATAGCTTGCATTTCCCTCTTTTGTTATACTTGATACAGTCCTTAAGGAAATGAAACAAGACTGCTGTGATAAAAATAATGATGACTGCAGGAACAATCTGAGCATAGAAAAGACAGGGAGGAGTCTGAAATGGCACTTTTAGAGGTAAACAATTTAAAGAAAATATATACTACGCGGTTTGGAGGAAACCAGGTAGAGGCATTGAAATCCATGAATTTTTCTGTGGAAGAAGGAGAGTATGTGGCGATCATGGGAGAGTCCGGATCAGGGAAAACAACACTTCTTAACATTCTTGCCGCACTGGATAAACCGACTGCAGGAGAGGTCCTTTTGAATGGAAAAAATATCGTAACGCTTCGCGAAAAAGAAATCTCTGCATTCAGAAGGGATCATCTTGGATTTGTATTTCAGGATTTTAATTTATTAGATCAATTCTGCCTGAAAGATAACATTCTGCTTCCACTGGTACTTGCAGGAGTAAAACCGGAGCAGATGGAGCCGAAAGCATACCCTCTTGCAAAAAAACTTGGGATTGAAGAACTTTTGGAAAAATATCCATATGAGATTTCCGGCGGGCAAAAACAGCGCGTGGCAGTTGCACGTGCACTTATCACAGATCCGCAGCTGATCTTAGCGGATGAACCGACCGGGGCACTTGATTCAAAAGCGACAGACAGTATTCTGTCATTGTTTAATCAGATCAATGAGGACGGACAAACGATCCTTATGGTGACACACAGCATCAAAGCGGCAAGTCATGCGAAACGTGTGCTGTTTATTAAAGATGGGGAAGTATTTCATCAGTTGTACAGGGGAGATATGAGTATCGAAGAACTTTATGCGAAAATATCTGATACACTTACCATTTTAACGACAGGTGGTGAGCGTCATGAATAGACTTTATCTGAGGCTTGCATGGAGCAATCTGAAAAACAGCAGACAGTTTTATCTGCCGTATGTGATCGCTGGGATGCTGTCAGCCATGATGTTCTATACGATGTGTGCGATCCAGGGAAATGATGGACTTTCGAAAATGCGCGGGGGCAGCAGTGTCCAGATAGTTCTATATTTTGGTGTGGTCGTTGTCGGTGTGTTTGTCAGCATCTTTTTATTTTATACGAACAGTTTCATTATGAAACGCAGAAAAAAAGAACTTGGAGTTTATAATATTCTTGGTATGGAAAAAATCCACGTTGCCAAAATTATGGCGTGGGAAACAGTATTTTCCTTTTTGATCGCAGTTGGCGGAGGTCTGATAACTGGAATCGTATTCCAAAAATTACTTACCATGTTTTTATACCGGCTGACCGGTCTTGAGGCGGCGATTCCATTTTATATTTCAGGATGGGGATGCCTTCATACCGCTGAGATGTTTGGTGCTATTTATGTGTGTATCCTTCTTTATAACCTGATGCAGATCCGGCTTTCGAATCCGGTAGAACTGCTTCACAGCGGAAACACTGGAGAACGTGAACCAAAAACAAAAATCATTCAGGCGGTTCTTGGAATTTTATGTATTGTAACCGGTTATTATATCGCGATTACAACGGATAATCCGGTAAAAGCGGTCAGTCTGTTTTTTGTGGCGGTTATGTTAGTTATTGTCGGAACCTATTTCCTTTTTAATGCCGGCAGTATTGCATTTTTAAAATTGCTGCGGGAAAATAAACGTTATTATTATCAGACCAGACATTTTACAACGGTTTCCGGCATGATCTACCGGATGAAGCAGAATGCAGTGGGACTTGCCAATATCTGTATTTTATCTACAATGGTACTTGTTGTGATCTCGATGACAGTGTGCATGTATGCAGGAATCGAAGATGAGTTGAAAACACAGTATCCGGCAGAGCTTGAACTGATATTTTATGATCCGGATGGACAGCAGGATGCACAGACATTTAACCGGATGGCAGATGAAATTGAGCGTGTGATAAAAGAGAATGGAAGAGTTATCACAGGAAAACAGAAAGGAAGCTATGTAGGAACTGCGGTGGCGATGACCGGAAATAAAATTACGGCACTGGATCGATCTGCTATGGATTTTTCTAATATGTATGTACTGGAGATTATGACAAAAGACGGCTTTGAGGAATATATGCAGGAAACGATCCCGGATATACCGGATGGAAGTGTGGCAGTGATGATGGATTCTGTATATGAGCAGGATACGATCGTAATGGGAAATACAGAGTATCCTGTGGAACAGTCCATGAAATTTCCAATAAGAGATGCAGTGTCAGAATTTGTGGGTGGTTCGGTTATCCTTATCGTAAAAGACGAAAACGCGTTGGAGAATATGCGAAAGCAGCTTGCGGCTATGGAGACAGAAGCATATGGGGAAGAGCGGACTGTGGATCTTACTTATGTGATGAACTTTGACATGAGCGGAACAGGAGAAGAAAAAATCGCCTGCGCCAATGCTGTGCGGGAGCGTGTCAGTGAATGGCAGAATGATGAGACGAATCCTAAGACCATGCGATTGGACTGCAATGTAATATCGAGAGCAGAGGGACATATTGATTATGAGACGAGCAATGGCGGATTACTTTTCCTGGGGCTGTTTTTAGGAAGCATGTTTTTAATGATCACAGTACTTATTATTTACTATAAACAGATATCAGAGGGCTATGAGGATAAAGAACGGTTTGCCATTATGGAAAAAGTCGGAATGAGCAACGAAGAGGTAAAAGCGACGATCCGTTCCCAGGTGCGTATGGTATTTTTCCTGCCACTTGCTACGGCGGCATGCCATCTTGCAGCCGCATATCCGATGCTGAAAAAACTGCTTGCTCTGGTGTCATTGTATAATGGAACTTTATTTGCATGGTGCTTAGCCGGTACGGTGCTGGTATTTGGTCTGATCTATCTGGCAGTTTTTATAATTACATCAAAAAGTTATTACAAAATTGTGGGAAATCAGGTATAACTTATAAGTAAGAGAAAATTACAGAAAATGAGGATGATCATGAAACAGGTAAAAAATATCATATTTGATGTGGGAGATGTCCTGCTTTCTTACCGGTGGAAATATATGCTGATGGATTACGGATTCACAGAGGAAGAGGCAGTGCGTATTGGAACGGAAATGTTTGATGATCCGGAAGGATTGTGGGGACTGCTTGATCTTGGGACAGTTTCACAGCAGGAGATCATTGAACGTTATTGTAAAAAATATCCAAAGGATGAAAAAGTGATCCGCTGGTTTATCGGACATGGAGAGTATATGCCTGTGGCAAGGCCGAAAGTCTGGGAACTTGTGCACAAACTTAAAGAACAGGGATATAAAGTGTATCTGTTATCGAATTATTCAGAGGAATTATTTAAAAAACACACAGAATATGCAGATTTCATGAATGATATTGATGGACTGATCGTTTCCTATATGATTCACAAGGCAAAACCGGACCGTGCAATTTATGAGGCACTCTGTGAAAAATACAGATTAGAACCATCAGAATGTCTGTTTTTTGATGACCGTCTGGAAAATGTGCAGGCAGCAGTAAACTACGGTATGCAGGCAAAGCGGGTGTTGTCAAAAGAGGGACTTGTGGAGGATCTGGAAAAAATAGTACAGGGATGTGAGATCTTTTAGTATCAAAAAAGCTGTGAAATGCATGAAATAAGCACTTCACAGCTTTTATTAAGCAGACAACGGGAATCGCAAGTTGTGATTTTACATGATTTTTGGTCTATTTCTGGATGAAAATCATATAAATAAGGCTTGTTTTTCCCGTTATTTTTTTGTCTGTGCAATTTTTTAGTATCATTTTAGTATCACAAATATGTGTTGTCAGCGCATAATTTTTCTAATCTTTCCGCAACCTCAATCTGCTTGGATGGAAACAGGTGCGAATAGATGTTTAATGTGGTTGATACATTTTCATGTCCAAGCCGCTCCGATACCAGAAGGGCAGAAAATCCCATTTCAATTAAAAGGCTTGCGTGTGAATGTCTTATATCATGAAGCCGTATGCGCTTGATACCGGCTTGTTTGGTGTGATCTTCCATCTGACGGGCATAGGTCGAATGTGATGCCGTGAACAGGCGCATATCAGCTTCTAAACCGTATATGCGTTTTTCATATTCCCGGATAACAGCAGACAGGAACGGGGGAATGATAATTGTTCGGTTGGCTTTCTGCGTCTTTGGAGTTGTCACAATACCTTGACCATTGATCAGATGATAGGTTTTATTAATAGTTATGGCGTTTGTGTCCAAATCCACATCGGCAGCAGTGAGAGCCTCCAGTTCCCCGATACGCATACCGCAATAATAGAGCATCAGGAAAGCAACGTAATAAGGGCTTGACTTCTCAAAGGTACCTATGAATTTATCAAATTCTTCCTTTGTCCAGAAGTTAAGGCTGCGCGTTTTCTTGCCTACGGTATTACCGGCAATGTGGCAGGGATTGACAGCAAGCCCATAGAAACGCACTGCAAAATTAAAGATGCTTGACAGCTCCATGACAAGATTCTGCATATATCCGGCGGACAAAGGTTCATTGTTGGCATTCTTAGACTCTTTTAGAGTTGCCTGCCACTTCCTTATGTCTGGCGCACTGATCTCATTGATCGGCTGTGTGTTGAAGTATGGAAGAATCCATGTGTCAATCCGGTTCTTCTTTGTTTCATAGGTTATTTTCTTTGTGTGAGCCTGCTTGTCCTCCAGATACAGATCAGAGAGCGTTTTAAACGGCATAGATGGCTGTGCCGCCTGTTTGGTAATAAATTCCCGTTCCCACTCTTTAGCATCACGCTGTAGCTTAAACCCGCGTTTCAGTTTCTGTTTTTTCGCCCCTGTATAGTCTGTGTAATAGGTCTTTACATAGAATGTTCCTCGTGCTTCGTCTTTGAATACTGGCATATATTTTACCTCTTTTCTATATCTCTGGCGGCGATGTAGTAAAAGAGAAATATTTACTGAGGACCATTTGGCGCTGAGCGACCACAAAATTGTGGTGAGCTGAAAAGTCAGCCCGTTGAACCCGTACTTTTTTATTCGGGGTTTCGCTCAAATTTGAGCGGTTCCACCACTTAAGCCCGTTTGGGTGTGAGTAATTGTCACATCCGGCAAAAAAAAAGGGGGGATAGTACACATGCCCTTCCCCTCAATCCGGGCAGCAGTTCCCAATAAGTTGGGAAGCGATGAAAACTCACTTTTGAGCTGTCCGATAAAAGGACACCCGGGCAGCAGTTCAATAATATTGACTTGGTGTGCTTTGTCCGAATTTCGGACGAAGATACTAAATCATATTGATTTGTCGTTATGAACTCGTCGAAAGGTCAATTTGTCCGGTTGTGGAGCTGACCGAACGAATCGTTCTATCAGGGCGTTCCAGTTCGTTACGCCCCTTGTGACTGACCCAAACTGGACAGTCAGACCTAGGGAAGATTCCCCGCGTTGGCAAGACCGATTATTTCAGTTTTGCCGGAGCCAGTTTTGGTTGCGGCTGATTTGAACCAATCCAGTTTATGTCTGAGTATCCCCAGCGCAAGATTGAGCCCGGCTATTCTGCATGATCTGCATCTTTAAAGTTGTATTTACCAACTTTCGACGAATACCGTCGGAAAGGTGCAGAAATTTGAGTGGCTTCCACTGTCGAAAGTTCGACGGTGCGTTTTCTAAATTTTTAGAAAATCCGGTGGTGCATGGTTTGCACTTCTAAAGTTGGGATTAGCAACTTTAGAAATTCTCGTCATCCATTATATCATTCTCGGAAGTATCAACATTATCTGGAATATCAATATCTGTTCGTGTGTGTGCTGCATTGAGTTCCGGTGTGTCTGGAGGATAGTATTTATAATCTTGTTTCAATTTTTCATCTGATACGGTTTCTAACTTCGGTTTATCACGTTTTCGAGTGTATTTTTCTAGTTCTGTCATTTCTGAAACGCGTTTCAATGCTTCACGTTGACCTATTTTATTCATATTATCATAACAATCAATAAATTTTGCCCTATCGGTTAACTCTATAGTCGTTTCTGTTTTCTCGTATCGGCTACCGTCTGCATTTTCAAAAATTGTAGTATTTGTTATTGCTTTAAAAGTATCATCTCCATTTAGTAATTCGTGCATAGTGCAACCAAGTGCATCTGCTATCTTATGCAAAGTTTCTATTTTAGGATTTAGGTTACCAGATTCATAACGTCTGATTGTTGATTCGGCAATATGGCATTTTTCGCCCAATTGTTTTTGCGTAAGCCCTTTATTTCTGCGTATTTCTTTTATTCTAATTCCTGTCGGCATTGTTTCACCCCTTTCATATAAAGAACTATAACACACTTTGAAAATAATTGCAGTAACAAAAATTACTTTTTTGCACTTGACAGTAAGCAAAGTTACTGATATATTAAAAGCACAGCAACAAAAGTTACTGAAAAGAAAAGAGGTGAGTAAATGAAAATCAACACAAAGAAATTAAAAATTGCAATGGTGCGCAAGTGTATGAGTTCCAGAGAACTAGCGGAAGCGGTCGGCTGCTCATATGAATCTATTGTGCAGATTCTAAGCGGGCGCAGGAATGCACCAATGAAAAAGCTTGGAGAAATTTGCAAAGCACTGGAAGTGGATCCAGCGGAACTTATTGATTAAAGAGCCTGGCGGCGATGTAGTAAGAGAGAAAGGAAGGAAAGAGAATGGCACAGGTAAAATTTAGAGATTATGCAGAGGTAAACGCGAAAATTTTAGAGGGGTACACAGTGACAGGGGTTGTAACTGCAATCAATGCAGAAGAAACCGGTGTGATGATTTATCTTGAAAGAACCGTTGATAATGTGGTTTTGGGAATCACTATGACTTATAACCCGGATGCAGATCCAGAAGTAGACGAAACAGAGCTGATGATCTCTGAGGAATACGTTAAAAGAACGGGTAGGGGGAATGTCTATGAGTAAAGAAGAACAGGCAAAGATCATTTTAAGAGAGCTTAATAAGTTCTATTCCGTGCCAACGTACATGGAAAAGTATGCAATTAAGGGAATTATATCTGGACTGAATGAGATCGCAGCCAAGGAAGAGAAAGGAGCGTGAAAGCATGGCAGAAGAAAAGCGGTTCTTATCTGCTGCTGATGTATCGCAGATCATGGAGTGCAGCACAAGTCGAGCATATAGCCTGATACGCCAGTTAAACGCGGAAATGACCGAAAAGGGGTTCATTGTCATGGCTGGCAAGATTAATGCGAAGTACTTCTATGAGCGCATTTATGACGGAAAGGCGAGCGTATGAGTGCACCAAGTAAAGAGGAATTCTATCAGAGCCTAAACGCTGATACCTGGTGCGGCTGGGACTGGTGCCGGAAGTTATACGGCTATTCCGTCACAGATCAAGCGTTCTTAGAACGTGTATTTGTCCGATTGGATGAGTTAAAACGCGGCAGGGTAAAAACTATCTACGGCTTTTATTACAAGACACAGCGAACCTATGAGATAGAACAGGAGCGCGACGCTGGGGCGTGGCTGGTAGAGCAGACACATAAAGATTATGAAAGGAAGGTAAAAGAATTACAGTGTCAGAAGAAGAAAAAAGCGAGCAGGTCACAGAATTATGCGATAATATCGCAAATGCTGGGCTTCAAGTAGGAAAAAGCGGAAGTGTAGCGCAAACAATGAATAATTGTATGAAGGCTTTGCTATATGATGAAAAAACGCGAAAAATGTTTCGTTATAATGAAATGTCAAGAATGATAGAAGTGTATGGTGCATGGTGGAAGCGTGAACAATCACCCAATATCACAGATAGTGATGTCAATTTTATTCGTTTATTTTTGGAATCGCAATACGGATTGACAAGCGAAAAGGGAATCCCGAGGGCGATAGAATGCATTGCAAGACAGTGCAGTTATCACCCAGTAAAAGACTACTTGAAATCATTGCGTTATGATGGCAAAAAGTATATCGAAACGCTATTCCCGAGGTTCTTAGGTTGTGACAAATGCGATTACACAACAGAAGCAACAAAGTTACTGATGATTGGTGCAATTCACAGGGTTTTTCATCCTGGTTGTAAATTTGAAATCGTTGTGTGCTTGGTAGAACCGAAGCAGGGCGGCGGAAAATCAACAATGGTTCGGTATATGGCGCATGATGATGATTGGTTTACTGATGAGTTAAAAAATCTTGATGGTGAAAACGCATACAGATATATGCAGGGGCGATGGATCATAGAATTTTCTGAAATGCTCGCAACTGCAAATTCTAAAAGCGTCGAGGGGATAAAGCAGTTTATTTCAAGACAAAAAGATGTGTATAAAGTGCCGTATGCGAAATATCCGGAAGATTACCCTAGGCAATGTGTTTTTATCGGAACGACAAATAATATAGCATTTTTGCCAAGTGATAAGACTGGAAATAGGCGTTTTATTCCTCTAATGGTTCATTCAGATAGAGCAGAACTCCATCCGGTAAAATATGAAAAAGAAGCCCGGGAATATATAGAAAAGGCATGGGCGGAAGCAATGCACTATTATGATAATAATGATTATTCGCTTGTATTTCCTGAGCATTTGCAAATGCAGCTAGATGAAGTTCGGAAACAGTTTGAGCCAGAGGATCCTAAAATAGGAATTATCCAAGAATGGCTTGACAATTATGAAGGCGATACGGTTTGTACTTCAGTGATTTATAGTGAAGCACTTGGAAAAGATTGCGAGCCAAAGAGATATGAACTAACAGAAATCGCGCAGATTATGGATATAAATATTGTGGGGTGGGAACGTCATAAATCAAATAGTCAGAAAAGAAAATTCAAAAAATATGGTATTCAAATTGCATGGGACAGGTTGCCTGATGTGGTTGCTAAAGATGGATTTTTAAATATTGGCATACAAGAAGAACTGCCGTTTTCATGAAAAAACAGTGCAAAGAAACCTACTAAAGATACCCCAAAGTAACCCATAAAGAAACCTTAAAAAGCTAAAAAATATAAGACCCCTCATGATTTATTTCTTTGGTTGCTTTATTTCTTAATTAAAAAAAGAAAAATAAGTAAATATACAGTAAATACGCTTAAAAAGGTTAGTTGAAGAAAATAAAGGCTACCAAAGCAACCGCACAAGGAAAGGAGAAAAAAGTATGAAATCAGAACTCAACAAGGAAATTGAAAGGGTTCACTGTCTGTTGGAAATGAACCCGCTAGAAAGAGAAGTAATGAAAAACTATATGATTGATTTGGATTTGCGCAGAATAGCGGATGCATTAGAGAGAATAGCATGTTCTCTGGAGAAAGGCGAATCATGACAGAACCAGAACTTAAAAACATATGGAACTTATATGCCGACCTCTGGAAGATGTTTCTGCAGCACCACACCGCCCGGACGGATGAAGAATGGGAGAAATTGACAAAGAGAGCAGCGGAGATAGTGCAGCAGTACGGCGAAGATGTCCGATCATTGGTACTGGACACGCTGGAGCTGATAGAAAAGAGGTGTAAGGGATGAACTACGAGGAATTAAGAAAAAAGCTGATGTTGCTTGATGTGGAAGAAATAGCGCGGTTTCGTGATGAACACCCAGGAAAACCCACGCTTGCAGTATTTTGCAATAACATAATCTCAGATAAGAAAGATATGGAAGAACTGGCAGAACTCAACAGGGAACTTGATGAGATCTTAGCAATGAAAAACGCCCCGGACGGTGCGGGAACACCATCACAGGGCAAGTAACCAACAAATCAGCACGAAAGCCGATTACATCTGCATTGTAGCAGATTCCGGCGGAAAGGAAAAGATATGGATTTAAAAAAATTAATAGAAGAGGTTATGGATGCCTTAGCAGAAAATGGATTTGATACATATTTGCAATTCAAATTAATGGTTAAAGCGAGTGCAGCAGAAAACGGACATGAAACAGTGATTCGGTTATGGGATAAGATATTTGCTGAAGCAGATAGCAAAAGACCACTGTTATTAGAAATGAAGTAGAGCGGCACGCTCCGAATGAAACAAGCCCTAAACCCATTAAGACCTACACCACGACATTGTAGAAATACAGTGTCAGAGTGTGGGTCTTTTTGGTTGCGGAGCGTTTCAAAAGCGTTTCACATATCAGCAAGGCGAACGTTTCAAAAGCTGGTGGAAAATGGTGGATGAAAGCGAACGTTTCAAAAAGCGTTTCATAAGGCGAACGTTTCATTGTGGAAAATGATGGAGAGTGATGCACAAAAAAGGGTGCACACAAAGCGAACGTTTCGTTCGGATTGAAAGCGAACGCTTTGTTGATTCTATGTGCCTTAGAGCCTAAGAAAACCCAAGGTTTAAGCCTTGTAAAATGTGGTAAATATAGGAAATTTATAGGAAGAAAATGTAAGGTAAATACAAAGAAAATGCAAAGAAAATGCAAAGAGAAAAAGCAACCAGAACCACACTAAGATTTACTAAGGTGTTGTGATATATAGAACTTGACAAAACTTGACATTTTAGCCGGTAATAGTTGCATTTGGTGGCATATCTTGAGGATATAGAAAAGAATGTTGCACGCTGACATATTGGCACAAAACATGCGTGCGTGTATGGTAGACTGGAATCATCGGAGGAGAAGCGGATGACAAATAGCAGATGTTACATGAATGCGTTGCAGAAAAAATGCAGAGATATGACGAATAGTGAATTACGGGAAATGGCGAACGATGTTGATTCAGATATTGGATCATTACTGTACTTTTCATTTATCAATAAAGCATCATTCGAGACAGTAGAAAAGCATGCTGCATTACGTGGTGACAGTGTACCAGTAAGCCGCCGCAGTTTCTATCGAAAGCGAAAACAATACATTGACATGATAGAGCGGAGACAGACCGCCGCAGGAATAGCGTAAAATCCACCCACACGCAGGGAAAAGCGGAATAAGCCTATTTCGGGCGTAAAACGAAAGGATGGGTAAATCATGGGAGATTTACAGAACACCTCGGCAGAGGGAACACAGACAGGCACAGAGGGAATGCAGCAGAATGGTAAGACATTTACTCAGGACGATGTGAACCGAATTGTGCAAGAAAGACTTGCAAAAGAAAAAAGCAAGACACAGACCGCAGATGAAAATGATGCGAGAATGGCAGAACTTGACAAGAGAGAAGCCGAACTGAAAGCGAAAGAACAGAGATTTACAGTATTAAGCGCAGTGCGTGAAGCTGGTTATCCGGACGAACTGGCGGACGTGATCCGGGGCGATAATGAAAATGATCTGAAAAAATCGCTTGAAACCATTAACAAAATTATTGAAGAAAGAACCCCGCGTGGCTGGAGTAAGGAATTGGAAGATAAGCGGTCAAGGATTGTATTTACTGCACCGATTCATTCATTACCCAATGATACCGGCATCCGGTCAGCTATGGGGCTAAGAGGATAATAGTATGGCTATTAATTTAGTAACGCAGTTTCAGCCTTATGTGGATGAAATTTTTGCAAAAGAGAGTAAGAAAGAGCTTGTAACCAATCAGGATTTTAATTGGACAGGTGCACACACGATCAAGGTATATAAAATCAGTACCGGAACAATGAATGATTACGACAGAGCAGGAACAGGAAGTGGAGCAAAAGGCAGCCGTTACGGAGCAGTGCAGAGCCTTGACGCAACAACAGAAGAATTCACTTTGAAGAATGATAGATCATTCACGTTCGCGATCGATAAACTTGATACAGACGAGACAGCACAGCAGCTTGCTGGAGCATCTGCCCTTGCAAGACAGCAGAGAGAAGTTGTTATACCTGAGGTTGATTCTTATGTGTATGGAGTTATTGCAGCAGGCGCAGGAACAAAACCGGCAGCAGTGGCACTTACCCCGGAAAACATCTATGACGAGATCACAAAGGCAACAAATGCCCTTGATAATGCAGAAGTGCCAGACGAGGGGCGTTTTATTATCGTATCGCCGGATGTATACCGCATTATGAAAAAGTCAAAAGATATCGTGATGGAAACCGACGTGGATACACAGTTGCGAAAACAGGGCGTTGTTTCCAATCTGGACGGTGCATCAGTTATCAAGGTACCGGCGACGAGACTACCGGAGAATTGCGGTTTCATCATGTGCCATCCGTGCGCAACGGTAGCACCTACCAAGCTGGAAGATTATAAGATCCATCAAGATCCGCCGGGAATCAGTGGATCACTTGTTGAGGGGCGTATTTGTTATGATGCGTTTGTACTGGATAATAAAAAGACAGCAATATATTATCAGGAGCTTGTGAAAGCCTAAATGAGTTATTAATCAGGAGCACGCGCCTGGTTGATATAGTAACCTGCCGGAGTGATCCGGCGTAACCTTAAATTTAAGCTGCATATTTATGGTATACATTACCATTGCCCCGCATTGGCTGTCTGGTCGGTGTGGGGTATTTTCTTATGAGGTACGACAATGAGCAATGAAGAACTGGTTGCCCGGATAAAGGCGGGAATAGATACGGCTGATAACATGCTTTTACTATGGGAACAGAATAAGGGGATGATTTGCAAGATAGCACGTAAATACAGTGCATATGCTGATATAGAGGATTTACAGCAGGAAGGCTATCTTGCATTATATCCGGCAATAGACGGATTCAATCAGGATAACGGGAATAAATTCTTATCTTATGCCACGCCTGTGATAGATCAGAGACTCAGACGCTATATCAGTGATAGCGGTAGCCCTGTAAGGATTCCAGAGCATGAACGTGTCAAGATATACGAGTATAAGAAGATGGTCAATGCGTTTCAAACATACCTTAATAGAAAGCCCACACGGCAGGAAATAGCCCGCAATATGGGGTTATCTGATAAAGTAGTAAGGGAGCTTGAAAAGTCCGTCAGAATGGGGCAGATCGCAAGCCTTGACATGCCATTGAAAGACGAGGGCGGTACCGATACACTGATTGATATGATACCGGATGAAAACAATGCTATGTCAGCCGTGATTGATGATATGCAGCAGGAAGAATTAAAAGCTGGGATCTGGGATATCGTAGATTCTCTGCCGGAGGATCAGCGGGGTGTGATTCATGACAGATATGAGCATGGGAAGTCATGCAGGCAGATAGAAGTGGAAACGGGCATTGACTGGGGAAAAGTATGCCGGATTGAAAACAGCGCTCTAAGGGCACTTGGAAGTGGCAGGAATGGGCGAACCTTAAGACCGTTTCTTAATGATGGTTTATACAATGCTGCACTGCATGGATCAGGCGTAGAGCACTTTAACCGTACCTGGACCAGTTCCACGGAGCGGGTTGCACTGGAATTATAATAGTATCATTTGAGTATCAAAAAAGCTATGAAACACCCAAAACAGGCACCTCATAGCGTTTATAAAGCAGACAACGGGAATCGAACCCGCTGAAATAATCTTACAAGTATTGAAAAACCAACATGTTTGCAGAAATGTGGAATGTTTTGTGGAATACTTTTATAGATTGATATGATTATCATCGCAGAATTTTAAGAACTGTTTTTGGTTTGTTTTGGTATCTTTAAGATCAAATAACTCCAGCCAATGATGATATTTCTGTTCTTTTTTCTGTTCAGAAGCATTTTTAAAAAGGGTATCCTGCATATATTGATCAATCTGGTTGTCTATTGCAGTACGTTCACTGGAGAATGTCTGCATATAGGTACTTTTCATGATATGATCAGTTTTCCATCCTCCGCGTTCCTGGGCGTATTTATCCGGAATACGGAGGATCGCCATGACGGATGCGTTTACATGCCGAAGATCATGGAAAGTCATGTGTGGAATGCCTGCTTTGTTAATAAGGCGGTTAAAACGTTTTGATAAAGCTGTTCCAGATAAGGTTACAAGCTGATCTGTTTCTACTTTGTCAATCAACTGTTTCAGATATTCTGGCAGTCGCAGTGTGCGATCTCTGGTTGGCTGTTTTCCTTTATTTTTTACGACAGCATTATTGTACTCGTCTTTTACAATCACTTCTTTTATTGTAATATAGCAGCCATCAGAGGAGATGGATTTTGATTTTGTAAGTCCAAGAATTTCTGATTCAGTTAAAGATAACCACATAGCAAGCAGAACAGGAAGTTCGATCGGTGTATCTTTTACAATCTGGTAAATCACGTCTGGAGTAGAAATTTCATGTTGATTATGCTCGATCTGTGGGAGCTTTACAGTACAGTCAAGAGCTGGAGCATAAGTATTAATAACGGCAGTGATAAGACCGTATTCGTTAATAACAGTTTTTGCCTTTATCTGTCGTGGATTTTTCTTTCCGGTGGTTCGTTTGGATTCAGCATTAACGGCATCACGTAAAAGTTCTGTGGAAAGCTGGGAGAGTTTACAATACATGATGCTCTTAAAAGCATTGCGCTGTATGGTACGGTAACCGCGTATTGTTGCGGGTGAGAGTATAGCATCAGAGGATTGGATATATTTGTCGATAGCTTCGTATAAAGTCAGATTAAGAGGACGCTTCATAAGCTGCTTATTTGCCATGATCTGAGCTTTTAACTGGTTTGCTTCTGCGACAGTTTCTCCAGTAACGGATATATATTTTTTAATTTTCTTTTGTCGCCCTGTTTTTGGATCAATAATAGGATTCCCGTGTTCATCGAAGCAAAGTTCGGAATGGTCGTAAACTTTTTTGCGTATATTTCCGCTGGGCAGTTCGCCTTTTCTCTTTTTTGGCATAATGAATACCTCGCTTGAGTTGAATGAAGATTAAAATCATTTTGTTAGGATAGAATTTTGCGAGAAATAAGGGCGCAATGCTTCCAGTATTTTTTGATAATCTTCGCGATGAATTGTATTAGTTGGCAATTCGTGCCGGATGAGAGGAATCGTAAAATTATCTGATAAGGCGTTTTTGAATGCATCGCTTTTTTGCTGTTGAAACAGTGCTTTTTCTCCATAATATTTCGGTGAAAAATGTGATGTACCATCTAATTCTATCATTATAAAGGGCTGATATTCATAATAAGTTTGTTTGTGTTGTGTGCTTCCTGATGTAGAAAAATATCTTTTTTGACATTTGCAAATAATGAAATCCACATTTTTATTAAGTAAGAGTCTGCGTGCGGTATCAAGTTCTTCTGGATGATCCTGCAGTTCTTCTGTGCGTATTTTAATAAAAGAATGTAAACTTACCTGCGGAAAAACGTAAAATGAAGAGCGCTCATTTGGATTAGCAATTAATTTGTCCAGTGCTTTGTTAATGTAATAAAACATTCGCGTCTCATTGGAATTCATGATGGAAGATGTTTGTGTATAAAACGCACTTGGATCATTCATAATGCTATTAACAATCTCATCATCAAGTGGTTGAAGAGTTTGAGTATTGGTCTCGATCTGTTGCATATCGGATGTTGAATCATTCTGTAAAGTGTTGCTTTGAGAATTCTGCATATTAGATGAATGATGTCTGTTTTTAAAGAATGAATAAATGGCATATATTGATATGGCAAAAATTATCAGACTTACAATAGGATTCATAGGCAAGTGCAGATAGTGAGAACCGATCCAATACAGTAATACAAGTAAAGCAGATGTGCAGATGATAGCTTTTAAAGAAAAGCGTTTGTATATACAATAGACTGCAAAAAAGAAAAAAATCATACTAATGAGTTGCTGCATAAAAAACTCCTTTCGTGCTATGTGCATTTGTTTCGATTTGATTGGCATCGTTGAACTGAAAATCGCAGTTTAGAATATGTTTCATTGCATGGGAAAAAGCAGACTGTTGTTCTTCACGTGATAACGAAGACTCTATAAATATCGTGTAACTATCATCTTCATTTAAAACAACAGCTTCTTTTGTAGTACTATTGGGGAAATGTATTAATTGAACCTGGTAATCAATCGTCAATATTTTTTCGTTCCTTTCTCTTTAGGGCAAGAATCATAGTGTGAGCAGCCTCCAGATCTTCAGGGGCTGCATCTCGTGCAGCATCAAAAAGCATTCGTAGTTCTTTGTTATCAAAAATCTCTTGTGCCATTTTAGCAGTTTCGTCATTTAAGTAATATTGTGGGGCTTGGTCTCCATATCTTAAGTAGTCGACAGATGTGTCAAGAAATAAAGCAATTTTTTTTAATTTTTCATCCTTTGGAATACTGCGTCCGTTTTTCCAGTCTGAAAAAGTGGATTTTGTTATGCCGGTTCCTTTTGCAACATCTGAATCCCTATAACCGAGAGAATCTCTTAATTCGCAATATCTTTCATACATGCCGTTTTACCTTTCTTATGCAGTTCTGAAATCAGTACAAAAAGGTATTGACAAATTCTGAAATCCGTTTTAATATATAAAAGGGTTCGGAAATCAGAACAGAATACTTGTTTATATTATAATTTGTCCGCAAACATATTATAACTGATTTCCGAACTTGAATCAATATAAAATTCGGAAAGGAGAAGAAGTGTACAGTAAGTATGTTAAGTTGAGAAACGATAAAGGTATTACAGATTATCGTGTGGCAATAGATACAGGAATTAGAAGATCTACTTTTTCAGATTGGAAAAGTGGGAGAAGTAAACCTAAAACGGATAAGCTTAAAATTCTTGCAGATTATTTTGGTGTGTCTGTTGATTATTTTTTAGAAGAAAATGCGGAGTAGGGGTGAGAGGGAAAAGGACATTATGAAATATTCAGTAAAAAATATTCCTATAAATTTAAAGAAATATAGATTGGAGAATCATAAGAAACAGATAGAGATGGCTGTTTCTTTGGAAATGAATTATCAAAATTACTCTAAAATGGAAAGAGGATGTTATAAGCCATCTCTGCAAAAGTTTGTGGAAGTTTGTGAAAAACTTCATGTTGCACCGAATGATTTGTTGAAAAACTGAAAACAGCTAAAAATTTTTTTCTAAAATTTTTTGATACAATTCTTTGTGAGTTTTATCGGAAAATTTGCGGATATAAGAATTGATGTAATCGTAGTAGAGGGTGTCTATCATTTTTCTATAATTGATGTTTTCATCATCGGTTTTAACCAGAGCATGAAAGATAATGTCTAAGGATAAACTTTCAGCTTTGTAATTGCCTGTAGCGTGAGCATAATCTGCCTTTGCACGTTCTTCTTCGATAATGTGTACTATATCGAGAAATTGGAGCAGTTCATTATCAAATTTTTCGATATATTCCTGTTTATATTCATCAAAACTGCGTCCTTCTTGTAAAAGATCGTTGGGAGTAAGCATAAGAATATCGCAAATTTCTAGAAGCTTGTCAAGAGAAGGCTGATATACGCCGCGTTCCATTTTGGAATAATTTTGATAATTCATTTTTAATAGGTCAGCCATTTCAGTTTGTTTTAGGTTGTGAGATATACGATATTCTTTGAGATTTTGAGCGATGTGAGTGGTTTTTGTGTCTCTTAAAAACATAATTCCTCCAAAAATAGAACAAAAAGACCTAAAAATATATTGACAAATAGGCTCTACAGTTCTAATATGAAAATGTGATAGTTAAACTTAATATTTAATACTGATTATAAGCTAAATTAGCGTATGATTCAACGAGATTTTGAGAAAAAAATAATTGCGACGTCGCAATAGCGGAAAGGGGTGTTTATATTGCCAAAAACAAAACTGTGTGAAGACAAGGAAAGTGCACGTTGTGATTTTGTTGCTGGAATGATTGTAGGTGGTTTGCGTCGCAATAATATGTCAACAGATATTGCAAGCAGGAAAGCCGGGATGTCGGAACGGACTTTACGAAATAAGCTGCAGAATCCTACCAGTATCAAATTGGGAGAACTTTATAAGTTAGCAGATATGGTTGGGATCAGTATTAATATTAAATACAAGGATATTCCAGACTAAAGGAGGCAAAATTTATGAACAACATTGTCTTTGATGAAGAGAATCCTGTAACTTCTGATCAACTCATTTGGGCTTTATTTGGAAAGAGTACAGAGGATGTGGCAAGGATGTTCCGGGATGGGAAAAATGGTGAATATGCGTATTTATTTAAAAAGAAAGACGCAACCAAAGAGAAGAAAAAGGTTGAGTAAGTGTCAATGATATTAGAAAGCAGGTGACAACATGGATCGGGACAACAAACGAGAGATAACAATCTCCATTCCGGAACCTATTTATGAAGAACTTCAAAATGCTGCAAAACAATTATCCGGATGGGAACATGAACAGCTTCAGGGAACAGAACGAGAGATATCCGATTCATGGGAACCGGAGGATGTGGTGACAGCGGCTGTGATCACGTGGCTGTCGGAGAGGAGAGGATGAAATGAGTAGTTGTGGATATTATTCATGTAATAAAGGAAAACCAAAGTGTAATCATCCTACTTATGGAGAAATGTATTCGTCATGTTTGCGCGGAGCATTATACAACAGATGTGATAGATGCAGAAGAGAATGTGGTGGAATATATCCAAGCAACATTCCAAAAGAGGACATTTCAAATTGCAAGATAGATATTATAGATAAAAATGGAAAAGTTATTGAGTACTGAATCAATTATAGGCATGGGAGGACCTCCTTTATATGAGAGAAATTATTATTATTACAGTAAGCATCGTGTTTGTAATTATCGTGCATCCAATAGTATACCCTGATCGGTCAGTCATTTTATATTTATGTGGTTTGTCAGAGAAAAATGCAGGACAGAAATACAGATATCAGGTATTGTTTAAATTACGCAGTTGTAAGGATGTCGAACTGATTCTGTATTCGAACCAGTTGTATAAAAGCATGTCGTCAGTTTTCTTTATAAGACACATAGAAAATCATAGAGAATATTACAGATTTAGGTACCAGGACAAAACATACACGATTCCAAAAGAAGAAGTTGAGGCAGTCGAATTTGCAAAATCTTGGAACATAGGCTGGTGGTAGGAAGAAAGCTGGTTATTGCGGTGTGGTAACTGTAGCTGTGATCACATGGTTGTCGGAGAGGAGACAGTGAAATGAGTATTTTAACTATTATGATCATAGTAATAATTGTTAATTTTGTTCTTGGAATTATTGCTGGGTGGATTAGTAAAGATGGGCGCGTGGCGATAGGAGCAGCAATTATTGCTGATATAATATTGTTTGCATTGTATGTGTTTTTGTAGACATGGGATGAATACGAATTATAGGCGGTGGTGATATGGATTTAACAACAGACATTGTATTTGGCACTGATTATTGCGGGGATGAAGTAAATGAACTTGCAGTTGCTTCATTTAACTATGTGAAACAGGACATAGCGGATGTCAAAAAAAGATACATAAGTTTAGGGTTTCATCTTCATGAGATGGAGCTGTGCGGATACCATGAAGAATTAGGATATGACAATTTCTATGAGTGTATTGAAAAGAACTTTCATATGGATAAATCTGCAGTATCGCGTGTGATCTCGGTATGGAATGAATTTTGTTCAAAAGATGATGCGGATTCCAGAAAGATGTGGATCGATGACAGATATGAAAAATATTCCTACTCCCAGTTAGTAGAAATGCTTCCGTTAAAGGAACAGGAACGCCGCAGAGTTACTTCTGATATGACAGTATCGCAGATCAGAAGTTATAAGAGATCACTAAAGGAAAAAGCGAAAGAGCAGAAAAGTTTGATTGACACTTTAAATACCTTAGTTACTTTGGGACAGGCATCGAAAAAGAAAAAATCTGTTGCGACGTCGCAAACAACGCCGGAAAAAAAGGTGCTGCCGTATGAAAGAGGCTGCATTACAGGCAAGAATCCAAACGGAACATGTGTATGCTGCGGCTGTAACGAAACAGTAGAATGTTGCGCTGACTGCAAGGAAGACTGTAATGGAAGATGCGGATGGATAGAGGATAAAGAACCCGTTATAACGCAGCCGGAACTTCCAGTCATGAAGAACATGACACAGAGAGAAGATTTTATAAACAGTTATAAGTCTTGGAATATCTGGTGTAAGAATGAACACACAGAAGAAACCTTTTATCGCTATGATCTGCCGGATGGCTATGCAATCGTGGTAAAGAATTATCCGTACTATATAGAATGGACGAAAGAAGAAAGTGAAACAGAAGAATATTATCTTCTTGATTCTGGATATCGTCATTTTGCAGATTGTAAAACAAATATGACAGTGTTAAAAGAGCATTTAAAAAACATGAACAAGAAATAACAACCTGTCTGCACGGCAGCTTCACGACCGTAGCATCAAAGCAATGCAGACAATCGGCTCCTGTGTAAATGGGAGTCAGAAAAAAAAGAAGCCCTGTGACGGCAATCACAAGGCTTCCGGGAAACATTTCTTAGAAATGCCACCAAAACAACAAGTTTATTCTACGGCATTTCTAAGAAAAGTTCAATCTGAACAGATGTTTCCCTTTATTAATTTTTATGGAACCTTGATAACTGAATGGACTTGTGCGGGTGGAAGTGTGAAATTTAGAACTTTCAGAAAGCCCCATTGACGGGGATAAAACGTAACAGCCACGAAAGAAAGAGGAGGAGACCGTGATGGGGCTGACAGGCTCTTGGCAGTGTGCGGTTATAGAACGCTGCTAAAAAATAAGGGACGCAAATTTGTCCCTTATAAGCACAGGAAGATTATATATTGTTGGAATGTTACGAGGTGATGACTCTTTTGTTAGTAGTTACAATTATATGCATAGTATCAATAACGATTCTATTTATTCATTGCTATAAAGTCAGGAAAGTGCAACGGACTGCTGACAGAAATAGAAGAATATTAATAGATCATGCAACGGTACTTCTAATAAAGCAGGAATATTTTATATCTGCAATATGCAATGGAAATATACATGATCCAAGGTTTACCATAGAGATTTCACATTTCCTGACAGACTATGTTTTTAAGTGTATTTTAAACGGCACTTTTGAAAGTGACGGAATGGAAAAGGCGCATTTATGGCTGGTACTGAAATATCCTGAATTGTTTAAAATTTACAATACGATGGAGAATGCAACAGAGCTGGCTGTTAGAATGCGACAGTGGGATGATTTGGAAAGAGATAAAATAAAAAACTTTGAATCGAAAAATGGAAATGTATGGGAGAAATATGTAGTGTGGCGAAAAAGCATGGAAAAAGAAGGAAAAATGCCGTATGAGACAGATTGCATTTTTGAGGAAGTAAGAAGTGCGTTTTCTATATGGTGCCATTTAAAAAACAGAATACCTTTTGAGGTTATGCTTTTTTATGAAAGGTATTATGAAAAAATGCAAAGAGGGGTGGCAGAAGTAAATACAATGGATGATCTAAAAATATTTGAAGAACAAAACGGATCTCTCCAGGAGAAGTACAATGCCTGGCGAAAGAATGCAGAGAAAGAAAATCTGCCACAGTACAAAATGGATTGTGCATTTCAGGAAGCAAGAGAAAATTTTTCCGTATATTGCAGTCTGAAAGAGACAATTCCTTTCCTTGTTATGTGTCGCTATGAATTGATATATAACCTTTTGGAAGGAACGACGATGTGATAAAGCATTCCTGTGTTTATAAGGGATTGATTAATCCCATACAGATTTGACCTGCAGGAGAATCGAGTAACGATGGAGGGAGGTAGATTCCAATGAAACATTTCATGGAGCATTTTGGCGATATGTCGATAAGCGGCATTACATTTTTGGCACTTGGTGCATTGGTTGTGGCTCTTTGTGTAGCAAATCCGGATGGATTTGTTTATAAATTCTTCACGGATGGATTCCAGAGCTTTTTTACAAAGTTTAATGCACTTGGTTAAGCAGAAAACGGGCGGCTGCAGTTGTTTTGTTGGTCTTTAGCAACTGTGGCCGCCTGAAATTTTAGAAAGAAAGGGGAAGTAAAAAAAATCGTGGGAGAAATATTTGAACCAAGTCCAGAGCAGTTCGGTGTGTTTTGGAACTTTTTAATGCAGCCGGATGTGACGGATGTAGATTTCAACGGGTCTGCTCTGTGGATTACTGATCTGAAAAAAGGTAAGTACAGGGCAAAAGAGGCAGAAGAAAAGGTAACAGAGAGCTTTTTGGACTCGTTCACACATAACATTGCAAATTGTGTGGATGCGCAGTTCAACAATGCAAATAAAGTTTTAGAGGCAGATACGAAAGAACTTCGTATCAGTATCATCCATGATTCTGTGGCGGCAACCGGGACAAGCGTCTGTATCCGCAGATCACCCTGTCTGGTAAGAAACACGATTGATGGAATGTTAAAAAGTGGTTTCTGTGAAGAAAAGGTGCTGCACCTGCTTTTAAATTGTGTGAAAGCGGGTATGAACTTTGTATTTGGCGGAGAACCCGGCGCGGGAAAGACGGAGACTGCAAAGTTTTTTATGCAGTTTATTCCGAAAGAGAAGCGTGTGATCACGATCGAGGATTCGTTGGAAATTCATTATTCAGAGATCAATCCTGGGGCAGATGCGGTAGAGCTTCGTGTAAAGGATAACTTCTCTTATACAGATGCGATCAAAGCATGCTTAAGGCAGAATCCGGCATACCTGGTTTTGTCAGAGGCAAGATCTGTAGAAGTGACATCTTTGTTGGAACAGTGGAGCACTGGCGTGAACGGATTTACAACGATCCATCTGGATGATGTGAGAAAGCTGCCGGATCGTATTCAAAGTATGATGAACAATGTAAATGATGCACAGCGTATGGAAAACAGAATTTACCGTTATGTAAATCTTGGACTTTTGATTCGGAGAGAAACCACTCCGGATGGAGAAATCCGGAGACATTTGGATCAGCTTTGTTTTTACAGCAGGGAAAACCACGAAAACAAAATCTATATGCTGGTAGAGGATGGGGAGCTGATGTCACAAGAGATACCGGGAGAAATTCTGTTGAAATTTGAGCGTGCTGGGATCAAAGAACCTTTCTTTTGTGAAAGCTTTTACAGATACCGGAAAGAGGGCAGATAATGGCAGATTTGAGTAAAGTTCAGAAAAGAGAAAAAGGAAACAAAAAAGAAAGAAAGCGGGAAAAACAAGGGAAACAGACCCAAAAAGAAAGCCGTATCACAAAGAGTCTGCTACTTTTAAATCCTGGAAACCTTTCAAAAGAGGTTTATAACTATGGCTATCACTTTTCCTGGAAGACACACTTATTTGTGATTGGGGTGTGTATCGCCGGAATGGGAACAATCGGATTATTATTCCAGTTAAGATGGAATCTGCTGGTCATTGTACTGATCGCAATGTTCTTATCGATACCGGTATTTATCCTGGACACCTACAAGAAGATGTATGAGCAGAAGCGTTTTGCAGATGTGGCAGCATATATGGAGCAGATGTTATATGCATTTCAGAAAACAGGGAAAGTGTTATCCGCCCTAAAGGAAACAAGAGAAACCTTTGAGTCGGGACATATGCGGGATGTAGTAGATAAGGCGGTCAATCATCTGGAGGAAGGACACTCAAAAACAGGTAAAAGCGTTTTGAGAGAATCGCTGGATACTGTGGAAAACGAATATGAATGTCGGAAGATGAAGACGGTACATGATTTTTTGATCAGTGCAGAAGAGTATGGAGGCGATGCAGTAGAATCAATAGAATTGCTGCTAAATGATATTGAATTGTGGAAACGCCGGGGATATCTTCTTCAGAAAGAGAAAAAAGAAGCTCATGCAGACAACATTGTATCGATTGTTGTGACGACCGTATTTTGTGCATTGATTTTATATGCGTTAAACAGCATTCCTGGGATGTTTAAAATGCAGGCACCTTATAATGTGTTTAAAGCGGGACTTGTGCAGATCACATCGTTTGCCCTTTTATTGTGGATGGTTTTCTCATACGCAAAAAGTGAGAAGTCATTGACCAGGAACTGGCTGACAGAGGAAAACGGGAAAAGGGAAGAAAGGGTGTTGCGCGACTATTATGATGTTGTAAATTATGATGAAAAGAAAGAAAAAAAAAGAAGTCTGATGTGGACGCTGCCGTTTTTGGTATTGACGGTATTTTTTGTCATAAAAGGATCCTGGGTTGCAGTTCCAATGGCGATTCTTGCAGTCGTGATGACACAGCAGCATAGATTTGACAGAAGTATAGCCAGGAACAATGTATCAGAAGAATTATATTCAGCTTTTCCGGAATGGTTAATGCAGATGGCGCTGTTAATGCAGCACAGCAATGTACAGGTTTCGATTGCAAAATCAGTGGATGAGGCGCCAAAGGTTTTAGTGCCGGAGCTAAATGCTTTGATGAATAGAATAAAAGAAAAACCTAAAATATTGAGTTCTTATACAGACTTTTGTAAAGATTTCGATATTCCAGAGGCTGCAAGCTGTATGAAGATGCTATATGCAATTTCGGAATCGGGAACAGGAGACGCAAGGGTGCAGATCCAGAACCTTTTAACGCAGATGCAGGAAATGCAGAGCCATGCGGCAGAACTAAAAAATGAAAATTCAGTATTTAAAGTACAGATCCTGTATCGATATCCGATTATGGGGGCTTCTGTAAAAATGCTTGGTGACCTGGTTGTTGGAATGGCATTTTTGCTTGAAATGCTGTCAAATATGGGAGGGGCGTAAATGAAAAACATCATTAATACATTTACAACGCTGCTGTTTTATCTGCTCTGTGTTTTGGGCGGGGCAGCATTACTGACAGCATCGGCACAGACAGCGGCTGCAAAAGAGTATAAAGCGGATGTGATAACAGAGATCGAGAACAGTGATTTTAACCAGACTGTGATTACAAGCTGTATCTCACAGGCACAGTCAGCAGGATACACGCTTGCTGTAACACCTTCTGCTGATGCAGATGGAGAGACAGTGTCTGCAGATGTAGTGTTGTCCTATAGTTATAAAATACCGATTTTTGGTATTGAGAAAACGCATATGACAAGGGGGATCGCAAGATGAAACAGATTTTGGAAACATTGGGAGAAATGGTACTAGAATCAATTCCCGGACTTACAGTTCTTGCGCTTATGCTCGGCGTGTATTCAGCTGCAACAGCATTTTAAAGGTGGTGTTTAAATGAAAGAAATTGTAAATGAACTGGGAAGTGTTATGCTGTCCGGTGTAATCTCCGTAGCAGCACTTGGATTGATGTATGGTTCATATTCTGGATATTTTAAGCAGATGGTGGAAACATTTTTCATCGGTATATGCGGGTAGGGAGGATGATATGAAAGAAATCATGAAACAGCATGGCGGCTTTTTAACAGCTGCCCTGGTAACGTTAGGTGTCCTTACGATCATATTTTCTGCCGTAACAGATTCGGATGGAAACCGTGGAATCGTAAAGATCATAGCAGCGCATATGAATACGGATGGGACTGATTACAATGCTTATGTAGACTATGGTGCGTATCAGACAGAAATCGCAAAAGATGCACCGGTGATTGAGTACCAGGGAAGCGGCAGCCTTGCACCGGGAACAGTGAATATAGCAGATTATGTAAAAGCACATGACTATAACGGACAGGAGCTTGCGGTAAAACTTTTAAAGTTTTGTGATAAAGATGGAAACGAACTGACAGACCAGATGGATCAGGCATCCGGAACGATCACATTTTCATCTGCCGGAAAGTATTCTTTTACGGTAAAAGCAGTGGATTCCGGTAATCGGAAAACAACCGTAGTGATCCATGTTCCGGTCATGTAGAAAGGGGCGCAAATGAAATTAATCATCAGGGCGATTGTCACAACCTGTATTGCCGGAGTGATCTTTTTAACGATCATGGCGGTATCGGGAAGAATGAACCGGAGCATGGAATTAAAAAGCAATTTACCGTCTGCTGCAGAAGAGACAGCGGAAAATCTACTGGCAAAGAAATATGATGTTGTAGATAAGAACCAGTTGGAAGCTGATTTTTTAGAAACACTTGCATATGCGATTGATTCTGATTCGAATATCCGGTTAAAAGTAAATGCAGCGGATAAAGAGAAACAGTTGTTATCCGTAAGCGTGACAGAGGAATTTAAACACCCCAATGGAAAACCGGGAACCGTGTCATATGACAGGACGGCGGTTGTAAATAAACTTCAGGAAGAAGTGCCGGAGATCTGCCTGGTAAGATATTATTTATCGGATACGGACTGTTATAAATGCTATGAGGTCCTGAACGGTGATGTAGTTCCGGTTCCCCAAAATCCGGTACAGGAAGGAAAAACATTTACAGGATGGGCAGATGCAGAGGGAAATGCTCTGGATCAGAATATGACGATGACACAGGATGCAGCTTATTATGCAGTCTGGAATTAAGGAAAAAGATGAAAAAGATAAGAAAAAACAGGATGTTAAATATCCTGATTATTGGGATGGGAACATTTATATTTGTGGAAGTATTTTTATTTGCGGCAGTGACAATTTTTATTGCTTACTGCCTTGGAATTTAAGAGAAAAAGGTGTATACTATAAGTATAGAAATATCAGGGAAAACAACATGAACAATGTTAAAAGATAAAACAGGAGGTAGTTATGAAGATGAAAGAAAAAGGATGGAAAAAAGCAGTCGTGCTCATGCTTGCACTTATCATGTGCATCAGCAGTATCGTAGTACCACAGCCGGAGGAAGTATCGGCAAAGCAGGCAACATACATTGATT
>OGCY01000048.1_pt1 | contig 72184 bp, 56 predicted proteins | sample 1570311 | NCBI WGS metagenome assembly OGCY01 (sample SAMEA2582165, study PRJEB24529) | metagenome | biome: Human gut stool | place: China | collected 2011
ATTTTCGTACAACGGAACCAAAATTACTCCGGCTTTGCGCAAGATGCCACTCACAGACCTGCGACACACCATTGGGACGGGCGATTTATTTCATAAACAAACCAGCATTTGGTGAGCATTTTATATTGTTAAGTTATGGATGTTCTGCAGATAACGCTGTGGTGAAATAAGTAATTAGTTAAACAATCAAAAACACAGCTTAATATAAAAAATTAATTAATTGTACAAATTAGGCTAAAATAAGCTAAATAACAAAAATAAATGAAAAACAAATGTGAAAAAGTGCACAAAAATCGATAAATAGAATTGTTTATAGTGCCGAAATGCACAATGAAAGCCTTAAAAAGGTTAAAAAACAAGAAAAAAGTGTTGACTAAAAAATAAAACTATATATAATTAAATTAAGTTACAAAACAAAGTAACAAACATCAAAAGGAGGAAAATTCTATGAAATTAAAAAAGGTTTTATCAGTTGCATTAGTAGCAGTTATGACCATGAGCATGGCAGCATGCGGCGGTTCAAACAATGCAGCAGATAATGGGGGAGCAACAAACGGAGCAGCTTCTGATAACAGTGCAGAAGCAACAAATGATGCAGCAGCTACCGAGAGCAGTGATGCAGCAGCATCCACAGACGGATCTTTATCCTATGCAGACATCAAACTTGGTGAGGATTATACAGATCTGACAGCAACAATTTCGTTATTCAACCACAGAACAGATCTTGAATCTGACGATTATAACGGAACAACATGGAAAGAGTATTTAGCAGCATTCAATGAAATGTATCCAAATATTACAGTTGAACTTACAACCGATACCAACTATGCAGATGATGCTCTGATGCATTTACAGTCTGGTGACTATGAGACAGTCATGATGATCCCGGCGGTTGATAAGGCAGACTTAAGCAATTACTTTATTTCATATGGTGATCTTGATACCATGAAGACCCAGATCAATTATGCAACTACATGGGAGTATGGCGGACAGGTTTACGGTGTTCCTTCTACAGCAACTACACAGGGTATCGTATACAATAAAAAAGTATTTGAAGAAGCAGGAGTTACAGAACTTCCAAAGACTCCGGAAGAATTTATCGATGCATTACAGAAAATCAAAGATAACACAGATGCAATCCCACTTTATACAAACTATGCAGCAGGCTGGACAATGGGAGCATGGGATGCTTACATTGGAAATAATGCAACAGGCGACAATACATATATGAATCAGAAGTTTGTTCATACAAAAGATCCATTCCAGAATTATGGCGATGACACTCATGCATATGCAGTTTACAAGATCCTTTATGATGCAGTTGCAGACGGACTGATCGAAGATGACTTTGCAACAACTGACTGGGAGGGCTGTAAAGGTATGATCAACAATGGTGAGATCGGTTGTATGGTACTTGGCTCATGGGCTTATCCTCAGATGGAGGCAGCTGGTGAAAATGGCGCAGATATCGGTTATATGCCATTCCCGATTACTGTAAATGGTGAGCAGTATGCATCAGCAGGTGCTGATTACTCTTATGGTATCAATGTAAATGCAACAGATGATGAAAAAGCAGCAGCTATGGTATTTGTTAAATGGATGACAGAAAAATCCGGTTTCTCATACAACGAGGATGGACTTCCAATCGTAGCCGGCAGCACAGATACAAAACTTTCCTTCGATGGCGTAACATTCTTAGAGGATGAACCTGCATTAGCTGGCGAGGAAGATTTCTTAAATGAGATGAATGCAGAGTCTGAGTTAAATATTAACGCAGGTGGAGACAGTAAAATCCAGGCAATCATTGAGCATGCATCCAATGGCGATAAGACATTTGATGAGATCATGGACGAATGGAACACAGCATGGTCTGATGCACAGGAATCAAACGGAATTGAAGTAACTGAGTAATATAGTTCCACAAAAGGGAAGGGGAGGTTCCCCTTCCCGGATAAAAGACAATGGATGGAGGAATTGTGGATATGGAAGGGAAAAAACCATTCAGTTTTACAAAATGGGCAAAAAGCAGAAAAGGACAGCAGGTGATCATCTGTGTGGCATTTATGACAATTCCGCTGTTATTGCTGTTTGTATTTACTTATCTGCCTTTTGCCGAGATGGTAAAATTCAGTTTTTATAAGATGAAATATTTAACTCCGGTAGATCAGAGAAAATTTGTCGGATTTAAAAATTATATTGACGTATTTCGCAGGGATGACTGCTTTGGAGCATTAAAACTCAGTCTTTATTATATGGTAGGTGCGATTATTCAGCTTGTACTTGCACTTTATCTGGCTACTATTTTAAGTTTTAAGGTAAAGGGAGGAAACTTCTTTAAAGGATTAATGTTTTTCCCATATCTGATCAGTGGTATTGCGATCGGATTTATTTTTAAATTTTTCTACACCAGAGGATTTGTATTTGATACGATCTTACAATGGTGTGGATTTAAACTTGACAATCTTCCATACTGGCTGAAAGATCAGTCAATTAACAACTGGTCTTTGGTGGCTACTTCGGTATGGCGTTATTTTGGACAGAACATGGTATTGTTTATCGGTGCGATCATGTCTGTGGATGCAGACCTTTACGAAGCAGCAGAGTTAGATGGTGCAAATAAATTTCAGCAGTTTAAACATATTATTCTGCCGAGTATCAAAACAATTATCACATTAAACGTAATTCTTTCCATTACAGGTTCCTTAAGTGCATTTGAACAGCCTTACGTTATCACAGATGGTGCAAATGGAACCGGAACATACTTTGTAATCATGAATGAGATCGCTCATGTAAGCCAGAAGGTAGGTCTTGCTTCTGCAATGGCAGTTGTACTTCTTCTTATCATTTTTGCATGTACGATTTTACAGAAATTATTCTTTAAATACATCTTCCGTGATGCTGAGAGTGAGGATGAGTCCTATAAAGCAAAACGTGCAAGATTAAAAGCAGAAAAACAGGCAAAGAAAGTCGGAAAGGGAGTGGCATAGGGCGATGAAAAAACATAATGTAAATGTGCAGAAAAGAAAAAAACATTATACCGTTGGTGCAATCCTCTGGCTGATCGTTGAATATGTATCGTTGATCTTCTTTGGACTTTGTGCAGTTGTTCCGGTTATCTCCTGTGTGATTACAGCATTTAAGACACAGGAAGAATATCAGGCGACCAATGTTATGACATTGCCGGAGAACTGGCTGAATTTTGATAATTTTATTAAAGCATTTCAGACAGCGGATATGGGAAGAGCTTTCTTAAATTCCGTGATCGTTATGGTATCTGTCCTGGTTGTTTCCATTATAATCGGAACACAGCTTGCTTATGTGTTAAACCGTTTTAAATTTCCGGGAAACGGACTGATCCGAAACCTGTTTTTGTTTGCTTCACTGCTTCCGGCAGTTGCAATGCAGGTAACTGTATATAATATCATGACAGCACTGCACTTTGTCAATCATTTATATGGATATATTATTCTGATGTGCGGAACGGATGTTATCTCAATTTACATTTTCATTCAGTTTATGGAAAATATACCAATATCTCTGGATGAATCGGCAATCATTGATGGCGCATCCTATTGGACAATTTACTGGAAGATTATGCTTCCATTATTAAAACCGGCAATCGTTACATCCTGTATTTTAAAGGGTGTGGGTGTTTATAACGAGTACTATATGGCAAACCTTTATCTGATGGATAAAAAGTTACATACGATCGCGACATCACTTTATACATTTGTTGGTCCGATGGGAAGTCAGTACAACCTGATCTGTGCAGGTGTTATCATTTCCCTGCTTCCGGCATTGATCGTATTTATCCTCTGTCAGAAACAGATTTACAGTGGAATTGCTGCTGGTGCAGTAAAAGGCTAAAGAGAGAAAGAGGAAACGGTTATGAGTGAGTTAAAAGAACTTGCAGCAGAAGCAAAACACGAACTGCTCACACATATCATTCCATTTTGGAGAGGTATGCGGGATGATAAGTTCGGCGGATATTACGGCTATCTTTCCTATGATCTTGCATTGGATGAAAAAGCAGAAAAAGGATGTATTTTAAACAGCCGTATTACCTGGTTTTTTGCAAATGCGTATTTACTTTATAAAGATGGCGGCATTTCGGAAGAGGAATGCGAGGCGGCAGGTTTTAAGGGAGAAGACCTGCTTGCAGAAGCAAAACATGGTTATGAATTTTTAAGGGAACATTGTATCGATAAAGAATATGGCGGAATCTTCTGGTCATTAAATTATGACGGAACACCGCTTGATACAACCAAGCATACTTACAATCAGGCATTCTGCATTTATGCGTTGTCTTCTTATTATGATGCAGCCGGTGATAAAGAAGCGTTAGAACTTGCTTTTTCCCTGTTTGATATCATTGAGAAGCGCTGCACCGATGAGATTGGTTACTTAGAAGCTTTTACAAGAGATTTCAAACCGGAATCAAACGAAAAACTTTCTGAGAACGGTGTACTTGCAGACAAGACAATGAATACACTGCTTCATGTTTTTGAAGCGTATACAGAATTGTACCGTGTGACAAAAAATGAAAAGGTTGGAAAGAGACTGATGTGGATCATGGATACCTTTGCAGATAAGGTATACAATCCGGTAAAACAGCGTCAGGAAGTGTTTTTTGATGCAGACTATAACACAATCTTAGACCTTCATTCCTACGGTCATGATATCGAAACGGCATGGCTGATGGATCGTGGTGTTGACGTATTAAACGATGAACATTACCGCGAGAAAATGACAGCGATCACAAAGACACTGACATCAAGAATTTATCAGGCAGCATTTGATGGTCATTCCCTTGCAAATGAATGTGACCGCGGAGTGGTCAATGCACACCGCGTCTGGTGGGTGCAGGCAGAGACCGTTGTTGGTTTCTTAAACGGTTATGAGAGAAACACAGAACATTCTGAGTACCGGGATGCGGCACTGGCAGAGTGGGAGTTCATCAAAACCTATGTGGTCGATAAGAGAAATGGTTCAGAGTGGTTCTGGGAGGTAAATGAGGATGGAAGTCCGATATTAGACAGACCGATCGTAGAGCCGTGGAAATGTCCGTATCATAATGGAAGGATGTGTATAGAAGTCATCCGCAGAATCGGAGCATAAAACAGATTCATTTATTTTTAGAAAAAGAATGGAGATTCGACGAATGTTACATGAGAGATATTATGTAGAAAAAGAAAAGCAGGAAAAACTGCTTTCCCGTAAAAATGTAAAATCAGACTTTTACAATGGTGTATATGACCGTTACGAATATCCGGTACTGACAAGAGAGCACATCCCGCTTACATGGAGATATGACTTAAATCCGGAGACAAATCCATATTTTATGGAGCGCCTTGGCATCAATGCAGTGATGAATTCCGGTGCGATTGAGCTGAACGGAAAATATTATCTGGTTGCAAGAATCGAAGGAAACGACAGAAAATCTTTCTTTGGCGTAGCGGAAAGTGATAACGGAATCGATGGTTTCCGTTTCTGGGATTATCCGATCCTTTTACCGGATACCTGTCCAGAAGAGACCAATGTCTATGATATGCGTCTGACTAAACATGAGGATGGTTACATCTATGGTGTGTTCTGTTCTGAATCAAAAGACACAACCGTAAACGATCTTTCCGCAGCAGTAGCAGCAGCCGGAATCGTCCGTACCAAAGACTTAAAGAACTGGGAGAGACTGCCAAACCTTGTTACTTTAAATTCTCCGCAGCAGAGAAACGTGGTACTTCATCCGGAATTTGTAGATGGCAAATATGCATTCTACACAAGACCGATGGATGACTTTATCGAGACAGGATCAGGCGGGGGAATCGGATTCGGACTTTGTGATGACATTACACACGCCGTGATCGATGAAGAGAAAATGACAAGTCTCCGTAAATACCACACGATCACTGAGGCAAAGAACGGTGCAGGTGCAACTCCGATCAAGACAGACAAAGGCTGGATTCACATTGCACATGGTGTCCGCAATACCGCAGCAGGACTCCGTTATGTCATCTATGCGTTTGCAACAGACTTAAATGATCCGTCAAAAGTGATCGCAGAGCCGTCCGGACTTTTGATCGGACCGAGAGGTGATGAGCGTGTCGGTGATGTAAGCAATGTTGTATTTACCAACGGCGCGATCGTAAATGAGAACAACGAAGTATTTATCTACTATGCATCTTCTGATACAAGAATGCATGTAGCAACAACTACCGTGGATAAACTGGTTGATTATGTATTTAACACACCACAGGATCCGGGCAGAAGTGTTGAGTGTGTGGCACAGAGATGCGGACTGATCGAGAAGAATTTAGAGTTCCTTGCAAGGGAAGAAAAATAAGAAATAAAAAAGAACGACGAAAATAAATTGCAGATAGAATCTGCAGGTGCGTGGATGTAAGACGCAGAAATGGAGGAAGAAAATGAGCAAATATAAAATGATCAGCCAGCCGGTACCAAATGTACCATGGCAGGAAAGACCGGAAAACTTAACAGGAGTACCGGTATGGAGATACAATGAGAACCCGATCATCGGACGTAACCCGGTAAAAGGTGTTGCAAGAATTTTCAACAGTGCTGTTATGCCATATGAAGATGGATTTATCGGGGTGTTCCGTGGAGAGCAGACCAATGGCATCCCTTATATTTATCTTGGAAGAAGTAAAGATGCGATCCACTGGAATTTCGAAGAAAACAAGATCGATTTCGTAGACGAGGAAGGCAAACCATTTATGCCGCGCTACGCATATGATCCACGTCTTGTAAAAGTAGAAGATACCTACTACATTATCTGGTGTCAGGATTTTTACGGTGCAGCGATCGGTATGGCAAAGACAACAGATTTCAAGACATTCACAAGAATTGAGAATCCGTTCCTTCCGTTTAACAGAAATGCAGTATTATTCCCAAGAAAGATCAACGGAAACTTCATGTTATTATCCCGTCCATCTGACAGTGGACATACACCGTTTGGTGATATTTTCGTAAGTGAGAGCCCGGATCTTACCTATTGGGGCAAACACAGACATGTAATGGGCAAAGGCTCTGAGTGGTGGGAGTCCTTAAAGATCGGCGGCGGTGCTGCTCCGATCGAGACATCCGAAGGATGGCTGTTATTCTACCACGGAGTAAGCGGAACCTGCAATGGCTATGTATACTCTATCGGTGGAGCAATCTTAGACATTGACAATCCATCTATCGTAAAATATCGTTGTGAGACATTCTTACTCACACCGGAAGAATGGTATGAGGAGCGCGGATTTGTTCCGAACGTATGCTTCCCATGTGCAACAATTCATGATTCCGAATCCGGAAAAATTGCAATTTACTACGGTGCTGCAGACAGCTATGTTGGTCTTGCATTTACAGAACTTGATGATATCATTGATTACATCAAGGAAAACAGCGTTGTAACTCCGGAAGATACCGAGATCGGAAGACGCTAAAAGAGCTGCTGCTCATCCTTAATATTATAAAATTTATTGTAACACAGGCTGCCAGGTGCAATGAAAATTGCGGCAGCCTTGTTGCGTAATTCATGAAACGTGTGATGGAGTGTCCGCAGAACGTGCATTTTATCATAATGGAATGTCCGCGGAGCGGGCAGTCTGCTTACATATTTAATTTTTGGAGGGGAACTCAGAACATGATAATTAAACCAGACAATGAAATGTTATCTTACAGTGGAAGAATTGATTTTGATGACAGACTTGCACCGGTTCTTGTCTATGCGTGCAGTTCAATCGGAATGAAATTTACCGGAACATCCTTAAAGGCAGTGATCGTAAACCACCGTTCCTGCTGGACGAATGAGCTGGGATATTTTATAGACGGGGAACAGAAGCGTTTTACCTTATCGTCCGATGAGGAGAAAAAGACTTATACTTTAGCGGAGAACCTGCCGGAAGGAACACATGAACTGCTTTTATTTAAGAGGATGGATTCCTGTCATACATTTACATTTTACGGATTTGAGATCGATGATGGAGCTAAAGTGCTGGCACTGCCGGAAAAACCAAAACGTAAAATGGAAATTTTCGGTGACAGTGTTTCCTGCGGAGAGGTTTCAGAGGCTGTGGAATATGCCGGAAAACCGGACCCGGAGCATGATGGGCAATACTCAAACAGTTGGTATTCCTATGCATGGATGACGGCGCGCAAATTAAATGCACAGATCCATGATACGTCACAGGGTGGAATATCACTTTTAGATGATACCGGCTGGTTTGCCGCACCTCATTATAAAGGTGTTGAATCCTGCTATGATAAGATCGAATACCACCCGGATCTCGGACCGACAAAACAGTGGGATTTTTCCCAATATATCCCGAATGTAGTCGTTGTCGCGATCGGACAAAACGATAATCATCCGGTAGACTATATGGCAGAAGATTACGACAGTGAAAAATCCGAAAACTGGAGAAAACATTACCAGGCATTTATCGGAAAACTGATGGAACTATATCCAAAAGCACAGATCATTTTAGCTACCACGATCCTGTGTCATGATAAAAACTGGGACCGCTCCATCGATGAAGTCTGCACCCGTATTGGAAGCAGCAGAGTTCATCACTTCCTCTACACGAAAAATGGCTCCGGCACACCTGGACATATCCGTATCCCGGAGGCAGAGCAGATGTCGGACGAACTTGTAGCATATATTACATCACTCGGAGATGAAATCTGGGAAGATTAATAAAACATGTCATTTGCAAAATATGATGCTGAAACCAAATAGAGTGTATTCAAATTTGGTGATTAACAAATTGCTCCCCAGCTCGAAACGTTCATGAATCTAAAACAAGTTTTGCCCCCAAAATATCCAAAAAGGAGAACATCAACATGGAATATCAGATCAAATACGAAAACGGCATTGCCAACCACGGCAACTTATACCGCTTAAAAAAAGTTATGGACCGCGCAAAAGCCGGCGAACCATTAAACATTGCATTCTTAGGAGGTTCAATCACCCAGGGAAGTCTTTCCACCAAACCGGAACTCTGTTATGCATATCATGTTTATGAGTGGTGGAAAAAGACATTCCCACAGACAGATTTTACTTATATTAATGCAGGAATCGGTGGAACGACATCACAATTTGGTGTGGCACGTGCAGAAGATGACCTGCTCTCGAGGGAGCCGGATTTTGTGATCATTGAGTTTTCTGTCAATGATGAGAGCACGGAGCATTTTATGGAAACATATGAGGGACTGGTGCGCAAGGTATATACCAGTAAAACAAAACCGGCAGTTCTTTTGGTGCATAATGTATTTTACAATAATGGTGGAAATGCCCAGCTGATGCACGGACGTATTGCAAGACATTATGATCTTCCGGCTGTCAGCATGCAGAGCACGATCTATCCGGAGGTTGTTAGCGGACATATTGAAAACCGTGATATCACACCGGATGACCTGCATCCGAATGATGCCGGACATGCACTTGTGGCATCAGTTATTACCTATTTTCTGGACAAAGTAAGAACAGAAGATGTAAAGGAACTGAGTGAACCGGATTATCCGGCACCTCTTACAAAAAATACTTATGAAAAATCCATCCGTCATCAGAACAACGATGAAAAGGCAGTCTGCAGTGGATTTGTGGCAGATACATCTGCGCAGAGAGATATCACGGACTGTTTCAAACATGGATGGACTGCTTCAAAGAAAGGTGATTCGATCACATTTGATATTGAAGGCTGTAATGTTTCGGTGCAGTACCGGAAATCCGTAAAACTTCCGGCACCGGTCGCAGAGATCATCGTAGATGGGGACACGGATCATGCAGTTCGTCTGGATGCAAACTTTGATGAGACATGGGGCGATAAATTAGAGCTTGACACTATCTTAGAACATGTAGAAAATAAAGTACATAAGGTGGAAGTCCGTCTGGTAGAGACACATGAGGATGATGCGGTGCCGTTTTATCTGGTTTCTGTCATTGGTTCCTCTGAAAAATAGCTCACTGGGAAAGGAAAAGAAAATATGTTTCGGGATGATTTTGTTTGGGGTGTTGCGAGCAGTTCTTATCAGGTAGAGGGAACTGACGCAAACGATGGAAGAGGAAAAAACGTCTGGGATGCATTTACGGAGGCAGGCAGGATATATGAAAATCAGAATGCGTATACGACCTGCGATCATATGCATCATTATAAGGAAGATTACGCGCTGATGAAAAATCTTGGTATCAAGGCATATCGTTTTTCATTAAACTGGGCACGTATTCTGCCGCAAGGAACCGGACGTGTCAATGAAAAAGCGATCCGGATGTACCGTGATATGATCACATGTATGAAAGAAAATGGGATCATGCCATATATTACCATGTTTCACTGGGAGTTTCCGCAGGCTCTTTATGAAAAAGGAGGCTGGTTAAATCCAGAGGTGATAGACTGGTTCGGGGAATATGCCAAAGTCGTTGCAGAGAACTTTTCCGATATCTGTGAGTATTTCATTACGATCAATGAGCCGCAGTGTGTGGTTGGACTTGGACATTTAAGCGGTGTACATGCACCGGGAGTAAAAATGTCAATCAAAGATACTTTCCAGATCGCACACAATCTGATGAAGGCACATGGCCAGGCTGTTATCAATTTGCGTAAATATGCAGTCCGGGATATCAAAGTCGGCTACGCACCGACCGGAGGTGTCGCTTATCCTTATACGGATAAACCGGAGGACATTGAAGCTGCGAAAAAAGTATATTTTGGTTTCTATAATCCGATGGATAACTGGACCTGGAATGTAGCATGGTTTTCGGATCCTGTATTTTTAGGGCATTATCCGAAAGAAGGATTGGAGAAATTTGCGCAGTATCTGCCAGAGATCACGGAAGAAGATATGAAGCTGATCCATCAGCCGCTTGATTTTATGGGACAGAATATATACAATGGTTACTATGTCCGTGCAGGAGAGAACGGTGAACCGGAATTTGTGGACCGTGAACCGGGATTTCCTAAGACAGGAGCAGACTGGCCGGTAACGCCGGAAGCTTTTTATTATGGTATAAAATTTCTGACAGAGCGTTATCCATTGCCGCTTTACATCACGGAAAACGGCATGTCCTGTCATGATAATATCAGCGCAGATGGCAGGGTGCATGATCCAAACCGTATCACGTTTCTGGATTCCTATATCGGAGCCATGCAGCGTGCAAGCGATGAAGGTGCAGATGTAAGGGGATATTTCCTGTGGACATTTCTTGATAATTTTGAGTGGTCCGATGGATACAAACAGCGTTTTGGCATCATTTATGTAGACTTTACAACGCAGCAGCGCATTGTAAAGGATTCGGCATTCTGGTATCAGAAAGTAATAGAAATGAATGGAGGAATACTTAGTATGAATCAGGCAAATAAAGATATTTTATTTTTAGACCCGGTATGTACGCACAATATCTGGGGCGGTACAAAGTTAAGAGAGGAGTTCGGCTATCCGGTAGAGGGTGATGACATCGGCGAGTGCTGGGGCATCTCCGCACATCCAAACGGAGACGGAACCGTTCGAAGCGGCGCATTTTCCGGCATGAAGTTATCTGCTGTATGGAAAGAACATCCGGAAGTGTTCGGCAATTACGACTGTGACCGTTTCCCGCTTCTCACGAAGATCATTGATGCAAGAGACGATTTAAGTATCCAGGTACATCCAAATGATGATTATGCAAAAGTGCATGAAAATGGTTCTTTTGGAAAGACGGAGTGCTGGTATATCATGGATGCACCGGAGGGAGCAACACTTGTCATCGGACATAATGCAAAGACGAAAGAAGAACTTTCCGATATGATCCATCAGGGAAGATGGAAAGAATTTATCCGTGAGATTCCGGTGAAAAAAGGTGATTTTATCCAGATCGATCCGGGCACTGTTCACGCAATTAAGGGTGGTCTTTTGATCTTAGAGACACAGCAGAACAGTGATATCACATACCGTGTGTACGATTATGACCGTCTCTCTAACGGAAAGCCGAGGGAACTGCATGTAGAAAAGAGTATTGATGTTATCACAGTTCCGGCAAAATCCGTGGATGACAGTGTAAAATCCGCATTGAATCTGCCGGAAAATCAGTTGAATGAACTGTATTCCTGCAAATATTATACGATCTTTAAGGCAGACGTAAATGGAAAGATGGAATTTGAGCAGAAGTATCCGTTCCTTCTGGTATCCGTTTTAGAGGGAGATGGTATCGTAGGAAGCAGTCCGGTGAAGAAGGGCGATCACTTTATTCTTCCAAACGGATATGGTAAAGTTGAGATGAAGGGAAAAATGAGCCTGATTGTTTCTACTGTAAAATAATTATTTTGATATGAAAAATCCGCAGGATGTGAGAGCGCACCTGCGGATTTTTTTGATAATAGGAAATTCCTCCTTCCGGAGGAATCTATAATAAAAATGCCCGCATAAAGGCGGGCACAAGAACAAGGCGATTACTGAAAGAGGTCTATATAGAAACCTTCTTCCGGTTCATCACCATTCCAGTCATCATCTTCAGTTAGAAAATAGTGCATATCCAAAAGGTCTGAATCCGACATGTTCTTAACAGTCTGGGTATTGGAAAGGTTAGGTTTGGCATAAACATAGAAGCCATTAGAGTCTTTTTTGTAAATGAGAGCTTTTGTCTTTTTAAAGGAAGGACCGATATGTTTTTCCATTTCGTTCAGAAGAGCGGTCTGGAAAGACTTGCGAAGAAGTGTATAGTTGAAATGCTTAACGACACGCCAAAACCCATCGTCAGAGAAGCCCCCTCCGTAATAAGGCAATAACAGATTGAGGGGCAGGGGAGTTGAATAGGCGAAGCCTATTTTTCAATGTAATAGGAAACTTTTACTTAAAAATATAGAGATAATAAAAAAGTTTGTGTTATAATCAGAAAAGGTCAGTATATTTAAGCGTTCTGAACAAAATGAATTGGGGGGAAGATCATTTTGATTACAACAAAGGATTTGGCAAGGGAATGTGGAGTTTCGCTATCGACCGTGCAACGAGCATTGCATAATAATGGAAGGATTAACGCAGAAACAAAAAAGAAAATTCTGGATAAAGCACTGGAATTAAATTATCAGCCGGATTTAGTTGCGAGAACTTTAGTATCAGGCAGAAGCATGACAATTGGAATGATCGTGCCATTTTTTGATAATCAATATTATCCGAGATTATGTAATGCATTGGCAGAACAGGTTTCAAAACAAGGATATATTTTGAACATCCAGCTGCATGAAGATAACAAAAATCTTGAGAAAAATATTGTCAGTATGCTTCAGGGCAACCACGTGGATGGAATAATATTTAATCCAATAAATAAGGGGAAAAGTCTACTTGACATGATAGAAAAATTACATACGAACGGTTGCCTGTTAGGTCTTGATGAAGTGGAAAATTGTCCGATTCCGTGTGTAGGAAATGATGAGAGACAGGCAGGAAAAGTTGCTGCTGAATATATCATTAATAAAGGCTATAAAGACATAGTATTTGTTGTACCAACTTTATATGACAAAGATGGGCAGTATAATTTTGGTCATCATAAAAGGTTAGAGGGTATTCTCGAAGTGACTGGAAATCATAATATACAGCCAATCATTATTCATGGCACTGATTATGTTCAACAAGTTAAAACTGTATTTGAAAATAAAGAAATAGAAAAACCGGCGATTTTATGTTCGGGAGAAGTATTTGCATTTAAAGTAATCAATGATTTGATGAATATCGGAAAAAAAGCAAGACAGGATTATGGCATTATGACGTTTGACCATTCAGAATTACTGGAAACATTCAATGTTAATCTTACCTCAGTGAATAATAACGTAGAAGAAATAGGCAGACAAGCAGGTGATATTATGGTAAAAATGTGCAATGGAGAAAAAGTTGAATCGAGGACATGCATAGACGTACATATTGTAGAGGGCGATACTTTATAAATTAAAATATAAACAAAATAAGAAATTGAGAAGTGTGCAAATTATACAAAAAAAATGATTTGCACACTTTTCTATTGACTATCTTTAATAAATGGATTTATAATCCAATTGTAGCGGATACGTATCCGCAAATAAATATTCATTTATGAGGAGGAATTAAAATGAAGAGAAGATGGGCGGTTTTATTAGCAACAATAATGGCAGTTGGTTCACTTGCCGGATGCGGATCATCAAAAGGGGATGTAGCATCAAATAACGTGACTCCGGAAAATAATACCGGAAATACAGAGAGCGGAGCAAAACCGATCACAATTGATTTCTGGAATTCATGGACAGGATCTGATGGCGAGACACTGATCGCAAAAGTGGATGAGTTTAATAAGACAAATCCATACGGAATTACAGTCAATATGGATATTTCTTCTTCTTTTGCAGAAAAATTATCAACGTCTTTACCAACAGGTGAAGCAGCACCACTCGTTTTACTTGGTGCAGCGGATAGATTTGGATACCAGGAATATTTATTAGATATGAATGATATCTGGGAAAATACAAGCCTCAAAGAAGCTGATTTCAATGAAAATGCAATGAGTGCAATGAAGATCGACGATGATTTATACAGTATTCCATTCCAGAATTCAATGTATTATTTATACTGGAATAAGGATTTATTTGAAGCAGCCGGTCTGGATCCGGAAACTCCTCCACAGAATTACGAAGAGTGGACAGAAATGGCAAGTAAGATTACAGACGAGAGTAAAAATGTATATGGTTCCGGTCTTATTATGAGTTTTGGTAATCATGAAATGTGTATGATGCAGATGCTTTCAGGAAGATTAGTAACCAAAGCTGATGATGGAAAATGGTCAGTCAATATTAAAGATAACGATGGTGTAAAACAGTATCTCGAATGGATGAAGGGAGAATTTGATTCAGGAGATAACCCTGCTGATAATGGAATTGAATCAATGTTCAATGCAGGTCAGATTGGACTTATGGTAAATGGTCCTTGGCATGCTGCAGGTGCAAAGGATGCCGGTATTAACTTTGGTATGACAAAGATTTTTGGAAAAGAACCTGTAGGAGATGTTGCAGGATTCTTTATTACAAGCAGTGCATCAGAAGAAGAAAAAGTTGCAGCAGAGAAATTTATTGAATGGTGGTACACAGGAAATGAAGGAACACCAATTGAGGAAACAGGTGCAGGTGTATGGTCAACAGAGTTAGGATTCCCTACAGCTTATCTTCCACTTGCTGATACTGATGCTTATAAGAATGATGAAAAACTGGCAGCATTGTCATTAGATGATAATTCGAATGAGTCAATCTGGATCGTGACAGATCCTGAGTTTCCGGGATGGGCTGAAACAATCGGTGTAGTTTCAACAATGACAGAATCAGTTGTTTTTGATACACCAATTGACGAAGCAATGGCTACTGCACAGGAAACATGTGAAGAAATCGTTAAAAATTATGCAGGCGATGATGCTCTTGTGAAATAAGCGGTTGTTTTAAAAAGGCGCGGAAGAAGCATTAGGGGTCTTCCGCGATTCTTTTATCAGGATGATGATTTTAGGAGATAAAAAATGAAAACATATTCGCAAAAAGAAATAAGTAAAAATTCATTCCGGTTACCTAATAAAACAAAAATGGCACCTTATGTGTTTATTTTGCCGGCATTTATTTTGCTTATTATGTTTAACATATATCCACTGATTTCTTCATTTTATATCAGTACATTGGATATGAAAGTTTCATTTGATACAGCTAAATTTGTAGGATTGGATAATTTTAAGGCGATTCTTTCAGATGCAAGATTTTTTAATAGTTTAAAAGTTACACTTCTTTTTACAGCAACAGAAGTACCGGCTCAGATGATTATTGGATTGATCATGTCGGCAATATTAAAGGAAAATACTTTTTGGAATAAAGTTTTCAGAAGCATTTATTTTATTCCTGTTGTTTGTTCATCTACAGCGATAGGTATTATGTTCCAGATTATATTACATTCCAATATAGGTATTGTATCGTACTGGTTAAAACTTTTAGGTTTTGGAAAAGTAAATCTGTTGAACACGCCAGGTTTAACACTGATTGTTGTTGTGCTCGTATCTGTCTGGAGAAGCTTTGGCATATCAACTGTAATTCTTATATCAGCAATGCAGAATGTCCCGGTTTCCTACTACGAAGCGTCTGAGTTAGATGGAGCAGGAAAGATCAGACAATTCTTTTCCATTACACTTCCTAACATAATGCCATCATTCTGGTTTCTTCTTATGACAAGAGTTATAGGATCATTACAGGTATTTGATCTTATTTTCATGTTGACTGACGGTGGACCAAATCATACAACAGAAACATTGGTGACCTATGTATATGAACGGGCATTTGATATGGGTAACAGAATGGGATATGCTACAGCAATGTCAGAGTTCCTTTTCCTTATTATCATGGTTATCACAATTATTCAATACATAATTATGGTAAAAACAGAGAATTGATCATAGGGAGGGCACAGTAATGAAGTTAAAAAAATTGAGTATAGATAAAGCCATTGGCAAAATTATTATCACATGTATACTTGTATTTCTGGCGTTTTGCATGTTGGTACCGATTATATGGATGATTCTCGGTGCGTTTAAACAGGATTCAGAAATTATTAGTTATCCACCGACATTTTTTGTACATAGCTTTACAATTGAAAATTTTAATAAATTATTTATGCGTATTGATATGTGGAAATATATAAAGAATTCTGCTATTTACGCAATTGGGACAACAATTCCTTCTCTTATAGTAAACTGCCTGGCAGGATATGCATTTGCAAGGTATGATTTTAAAGGGAAAAATGTGATTTTTCTTTTATTTCTGGCAACTATGATGATTCCATTTCAGGTTATTATGATCCCATTATTTCTGGAAGTACATTCCCTTGGAATGTATGATAACTATGCTGGATTAATTATTCCAAGAATTGCATCGGCATATTGGATATTTCTTATGAGATCATCGTATCAGCAGCTTCCAAAAGAACTGGAAGAAGCAGCAAGAATTGATGGACTTGGAGAATTTGGCATCTTTTTAAGAATTATGACACCACAGATCAAACCGGCTTTAGTTACATTTATTATTTTAAACATAAACGGAAACTGGAACGATTTGTTATGGCCATTAATTATTACAAGCTCTGCAAATATGAGAACAATTGCAAACGGATTGGCGATGTTTGTCGGTTCACATACAATAGAATATGGACCAGCATTTGCAGGTGGTGCAATATCATTAATACCGATGCTTATTATATATATTTTCGGTCAGAAGTATTTTGTTGAAGGTCAAGTAAGTGCAGGATTAAAGGAATAAATATATGAAAAATATAAGTTATCATGACAGTTTATATGCTCCGTTCGGAGGATTTTTATTAAAGGAAGATTCATTTAGTGCAATTCAGTTAAAAAAAAGAAATACGAGCGTTGTATATTGCCCGGATCATGAAGAGCGTGAACCAGGAGCAATGTATCCGAGAGCAATTGTTCTTGAACACAATGGAGAACACAATGGGAAAATATTGGCAACATTTGAATGTTATACATATAAAACACCAGTATTTCCTATTTACGAGAGCAATGATAATGCGGGAAACTGGAAACAGGTAGGACAGGTTGAAGATAAAGAAAATCAATATGGTTGTAGATATCAGCCACATTTGTATGAAATGCCGTGTGATAGTGGGAAACTTACAGAAGGAACAATCTTATGTGCAGGAAATATCATACCGGATGACTTTTCTTCTACGTCATTGAGGTTATATAAAAGCAATGATTGTGGGCAATCATGGGAATATTTAAGTGAGATCGTAACTGGCGGCAGGGCAGATGTGGATATGAAGACGGATGAAAAGCGGCCGGTGTGGGAACCATTCTTAATTACTGATGAGAAGGGTGTGCTGTATTGTTTTTATTCAGACGAGCAATATTTGGATTCCGAGAACTATAATCAGGCTTTATTTCACAAAAAATCTACAGATGGCGGTCAGACATGGAGTGAGGCAGTAGTAGACATTGCTTTTTCAGATGGCTTGTTAAGACCTGGTATGCCGGTAATCGCAAAGATAGCAGGAAATAAATATATTATGGTTTACGAAATGGTGAATCAGGACAGAGTGCCGGTTTATTTTAGAATTTCAGATTTTTTAGACGACTGGGGGGAATCAGATTTTATAGGTAATCCAGTTATAGCTGCAAACGGAAGTTATATTTCCGGAACACCGTATGTTACATGGGTTCCATATGGTGGAAAAGAAGGAACGATTCTTATTTCGGGCAGAGGATTTTCGCATATTGTTGCAAATTCCTGTGGTGGAGAAGGATTTTGGGAAGAAATGGATGAATTACTGTCTGTAGACAATCATTATGGATTTACTGGATATAGTCAGTGCCTGGTTCCGATTTGTGGGAAAAGAAAATTACTGAATCTTTGTCCGGTTAATATGTCCTCAAATAAGGCAATGATTTCAGCAGTCGTGGCGGATATGTATGAAAGATTGTAGGTACAGGATATTTTTGTCAGGAATGGAAACTTAAAAGAGAGGGCATGAAATAAATGAGAGAATATGTAGAGCCATGGATCGCACAGCGAGCAGATCCATATGTGACAAATGAGCATGGAGGAAAATATTATTTTACTGCTTCCGTTCCGGAATATGATCGGATTGTATTAAGGGAAGCGGATACGCTTGACGGATTGAAAGAAGCGGAAGAAAAAACCATTTGGAAAAAGCATGAAAAAGGAGAAATGAGCTTTCATGTCTGGGCACCGGAATTGCATTATTTGTTTGGAGGATGGTATCTTTATTTTGCAGCAAGTGATGTTGATGACATATGGAAACTCAGACCATATGTGTTAAAATGCACGGGAAGTGATCCAATGAACGATGAGTGGGTTGAGCTTGGAAAAATGAAAAGAGCATCTGATGACAAGTTTTCATTTGAAGCTTTTTCTCTTGATGCGACAGTATTTTGTGTGAATAAAGAGTGGTATTATGTGTGGGCTGAAAAAGTAGGGGCAGGCGAACAAATATCAAATCTCTATATAGCAAAAATGGAAAGTGCAAATACACTTTCAACCGCACAGGTGTTATTAAGCACACCGGATTACGAGTGGGAACGTCATGGATTCTGGGTAAACGAAGGACCGGCAGTTGTGACACATGAAGATAAAATATATCTTACATATAGTGCAAGTGATACCAGTCCTGCATATTGTGTAGGACTTCTGGAAGCAAATATAAAAGATAATCTATTGGATCCACATAACTGGGAGAAAAAAAGAACACCTTTATTAAAAAGCAATCCAGAAAGAAAACTGTACGGACCGGGGCATAATTCATTTACAAAAAATGAAAAGAACGAGGATATCATTGTTTTTCATGCACGTACAACAGATAAACTATTGTGCGATAATCCGCTGTATGATCCTAACAGACACGCAATGTTAGGAAAAGTAAAATGGACAGATAAAGGAATGGAAATTATGTATTAAAAAAGAGGAAGCATGTGAAAACACGAAAGTTGCCGGTTTATAATGTTGAGACAACAGTTATTCCACTTTTAGCAAGCAAGAGCAGTAATATATTCAGACTTTTTTCGAGCGACATTAGGCTATAAAAAGGACTGTAAAGTTGTGATTGGAGAATAGATTTAAAGTCTCAACGTAGAAAGCTATGCCTGCGTTGAGACTTTTTTCTAGTGCAGTGACCTGTTGCTATTTAGAAAAATGATGTACTGGTGCAGCACAATTATAAGATGTCTAATCCAGCCTTTAGGAGAGCGGCATCCACAACGTGCTCAACCAGTACGGAGGTTGTGACACTTCCGACACCGCCCGGAACAGGAGTGATCGCATCCACAACAGGTTCTGCGTCGGCGAAGTTTACATCGCCGCAGAGTTTGCCCTCCTCGTTTACGTTGATCCCTACGTCAATGACAGTCTGACCGGCACGCAGATATTTTGCGTCGATGACACCGGCTCTCCCGGCAGCAACGATCACGATGTCTGCTTCTTTTACAACGGATGGCATATCTGTAGTTTTCGTGTGACAGATAGTTACGGTTGCATTTTTCTGAAGCAGCATCATGGCGGCTGGTTTTCCAACGACAGGGCTTCTGCCGATTACAACCGCTTTTTTACCGGTGCAGTCGATGCTATAATGATCTAAAATCTTCATGCAGGCACTCGGTGTGCATGGTGCGAAACCACCCTGTTTTCCGAGAAAAACAGAAGCCATGGAACGGTCAGTAATGCCGTCGATGTCCTTTTCTGCCGCGAGTGCATTGATGATCTTATTTTCATTTAAGTGACGAGGCAGAGGGCGGAAGAGTAATACGCCGTGAATGTCATCTGCTTCGTTTACCTGTGCGATCGTATTTAAAACCATTTCCTCTGAGGCATTTTCCGGAAGCAGAAACTTTTCGTAGGCAACACCGAGTGTTTCGCATCGTTTGGTGGCCCCGCGCTCGTAAGAAATGTCATCTTCTCTTTCTCCAATGCGGATGATGCCGAGTTTTGGTGTGATGTGATGTGCAGTGAGCAGTTCTGTTTTTTTTCGGATTTCTTCATTTAAGGAAGCGGTAACTTCTTTTCCTAATAATAATTTAGCCATTGGTACCTCCATTTTTACAAGTTTGTATCTCTGTTTTTATTTTTGCACATAGATTGTTTGAGAAAATGTACAATCCATGTTTATCTGATTTTTGAGCAGACCCGATTGAAAATCTCGTCAGCCTTCTGTTCGTATTTTTCACGCAGTTCATCAGCTTCCTTATTATAGGAAGCGGCAACTTCTTTGTCAGCCATGGATTTTGTGTTGATGTAGATATTTAAGGATGCCCCCTGAAGAGCAGATTTTAGCAGCGTGGCGCCGACACCGGCATCGCTGATGGCAATTTTACTGCCCTTTTCGGCAAAGGTTTCAATCAGATCGATCGCCTCTGCGCAGGTCCGCATGATCTCAAGTGGAACTTCGCAGGCTCCCACTAAGGCGGCTTCCATTACTTCTGCCTTTTTTTCAATTTCTTCCGGTGTGCTTTTTGGCATGCCGTAGGCGGCACTTAACGGTTCAAAAGCTTCGGCGTCTTTTTCCACGAGATCTAAAAGCCGTGCTGTGATGTCGTCTGCTTTTTTCTTACATTGAATGATATCCTCTTCCACAGCGGCATAGGTCTTTTTTCCAACGGTAAGACTCCCGACCATATTTCCAAGAGCGATACCGATTGCGCCGGCGAGGGCAGCGGCACCTCCGCCTCCCGGAACCGGAGACTTGCCGGATAAAACGGTGATAAAATCTTTACAGGAATAATCTGTAAAGCATGAATTTGTCTGATGTTCCATGATATTCCTCCATTGCACATTATTCTCCATACCTGTACGGTATTTTTTTACCATTTTCATTCGATAAGTTACAGTGATTGCTTTATTCTAACATATTGTAATTTTAAATGAAATAGAAATCCTGTAGCCCGGTACTTTCGCACATTAAAAAATTAATGTATGAAATCAACGGAAACAGTTGTCTTTTTACAGGTTTTTGTTAAAATATTAGTAGAGTTACCCTGGGATAAAGCAATAGCACCTGTGTTATTGATGTACATATGAGGAAAAGGTTATGAAAAATAAAAAATGGTATGTGATCAGCACGTTTGTACTTGGATGTATAGTGGTAAATTTTGCCGGCAGGATTTTGTCTGACAGACTGCAGATGCCGTTGTGGCTTGATTCTTTTGGAACAGTAACGGCAGCGTATGTGCTGGGACCTTTCTGTGGAGCTATGGTCGGGATGACGGTAAATCTTACCTATGGGATTTTATATTCCTGGACAAATATGTTTTACGCAGTGGTCAGTGCTATGGTCGGCATAACGACCGGCATATGTGTGAAAAAAGGATTTTTAAAAAATCTTTATGGAGTACTTTCAACAAGTTTTTTAATAGCGGTTTTATCGGTGACACTTTCTGTCCCGCTTAATTATCTGTATTGTGATGGTTCTACGCAGAATATCTGGGGAGACGGTGTTATTGAGTCTATGGAAAAAGTTGGATTCAACAGCTTTTTCAGTCACTGTATGGGACAGTTTTATCTTGATTTTCTTGATAAGGTTATAACGATCGTCTTAGTATTTTCTCTTATAAAATTGGTTCAGAAGAAAATTGTATCTAAAAGACAGCATACTTTGCTCATGATGTTTCTTTGTATATTGGTGCTTGGCATGATCCGGGGAGAGACAGTAACGGCAAAAACAGTTACAGAACAGGAAGATTACAGTAGTTATCTTCAGACTGTTTATGGCAGGGAAAATGGAATACCGGGTGGATGTGCCAATGATATTGTGCAGACGAAGGATGGCGTTTTATGGATTGGAACATATGGCGGGCTGTACCGGTATAATGGCACAAAATTTCAATGGATCAATGAATATGAATCGATAAAAACCGTGAACTGCCTGTATACGGATGAGGAAGGCAGACTGTGGGTTGGAACGAATGACAGCGGACTTTCCATCTTTATCAATGATACGGTTGCAAATGTTATTACTGAAAAACAGGGACTTGCATCGGATTCGGTGCGCTGTATTACACAGTGCGCAGATGGAAATTATTATGTTGGAACAGCCGGGGCACTTTCCATTGTCACATTAGCAGGTGGGTTAAATGTGAAAAAGACGATGGAAGATATTGTGTATGTAAAAAGTATGGATGCAGATGAAAATGGAACAGTTGCAGCGGTAACCGATGATGGAAAACTGTATTTTATCAGGCAGGGAAAGATCATGGATATTGTGGAGCCATCCGAGGGAGCTGATTTTTCCTGCTGTAAGTTTGATGAAAACGGACTTTTGTATGCCGGAACTTCACAGAATGAGATACTTTGCTATGGCTGTGATACGGGAGAGTGGAAATACAGGGAAACGAAAGGCTGTGAAGAATTATCCAATATAAAGTCGCTGTATTTTTTAGATAACGGAGCCATGTTTGTCTGTGCCGATAACGGAGTGGGATATTTTGTGGAACGGACAGATTTTAAAATGATAAATACAGATACATTTAACAGTTCGATTGATCATATGCTGATGGATTATCAGGGAAATCTCTGGTTTACATCATCAAGGCTTGGCGTTCTTCGTTTATGTAAGTCAGTATTTACATTGTTACAGACAGGAGCTATACAGGAAAATCAGGTTGTTAATTCAGTTACGAAATGGCAGAACAGGTTTTATATAGGAACGGACAGTGGATTAGAGGTAATGGATGAAGAAACCGGAGAAGAATATACGGATGATATTACGGAAACCTTAGCTGGCACAAGAATACGATGTCTTCGGACAGACAGCTGTGGAAACTTGTGGATCTGCACAACGGGAAAGGGCATTTATGAGATTACAGCAAAAGGAGAGACTTTTGTCTATGATAATGCCAGTGGGGCAAATGGTAATAAATACCGTACCGTCGAAGAACTAAAAAACGGAACGATACTTGCGGCAGGAGATGCGGGACTTACGTTTATCCGGGACGGGGAGATTACAAAAGTGACCGGTGAATCAGATGGACTTACGATACCGAAGATTCTTTGTGTATTAGAACAGGAAGACGGAACCATATTTGCCGGCACGGATGGAAATGGAATCGCGGTGATAAAAAATGGAAAAGTGAATGATGTTTACAACAAAGAGGATGGATTAAGCTCAGAGGTGATCCTCCGTATGGTGAAAAATGAGGATGGAGGTGTATTTATTGTAACAAGTAATGGAATCTGTTACATGGATACGGAAGGAAAAATCAGGAGTCTTGATAAATTTCCTTATTATAATAATTATGATATTGTGGAGGGAATCGACCATACTTTGTTTATACCAGGGTCAGCGGGGATCTATGTTGTGGATAAAGAGGATCTTTTGTCTGGGAAAGAATTAGAGTATAAATTGTTAAACAGTGATGCCGGGCTTAACCGGGCGCTGACACCAAATGCATGGAATTATGTAGATGAAGATATGAATTTCTATTTTTCCACAGATACGGGAGTGATTTGTATGAATCTTAAAAATTATGAGGTTTCTGTCCGTTCCTACCGTATGCAGATGAAATCCGTAAAAATAGATGATGTATCGCATTTTGTCAGACGTGGAGAGGTGATCTATCTGGAAAGGGGAGCAGAAAAGCTTGAGATATTTCCGGAAATTATCAATTATTCCGTGAATATCCCTTATGTAAGTGTTTACTTAGAGGGGTATGACAGTGAGCCGCAGGTGATGTCCCAAAGTGAGATGTCCAGTGTGATTTATACAAATCTTCCGGTAGGAACCTATAAATTTCATATTGCGGTGCTGGATCATAAGGGACAGAATCCGGTAGTGGAAAGTGTGTATACCATTGAAAAAAAGGCAGAGATCTACGATCACTGGTGGTTTGTGGTTTATATAGTGGCAGTGTTTACGTTAGCAGTAGCTTATCTGACCTGGATGATTTTTCATACACAGGTGCAGAGAGTGATCAATCTTCAGAAAAAGGAGATTGAACTGGTAAAAAAGCAGCTGGAAATGGGGAATGAGACGGTACTTACGATTGCTAAGACGGTAGACGCTAAAGATGTAAGGACGAGTCAGCATTCTGAGCGTGTGGCAGAATATTCCGTACTGATCGCAAAAGAACTTGGGTTTGATGAGAAAAGCTGTGAGGATCTGAAAAGGGCAGCGCTTTTACATGATATCGGAAAAATCGGTATTCCCGATCGGATTTTAAATAAGCCGGGAAAATTAACGGACGAGGAATATGGAATTATGAAATCGCATGTGACAAAAGGTGCGGAGATCTTAAAAAGTTTCACAATCGTAGACCATGTGGAAGAGGGTGCCTTATATCATCATGAAAGATATGATGGAAAAGGATATGTGCACGGGTTAAAAGGAGAAGAAATCCCGATCAATGCCAGAATTATCGGAATTGCAGATACATTTGATGCAATGACGGTGAATCGCGTTTACCGGAAACAGTTGGATATGACCTATGTGATACAGGAACTGAAAAATGGAAGGGGAACGCAGTTTGATCCAAGACTTGTCGATGTTATGTTAGGACTGATTGACAATGGAAAGATTGACATATACAGTCTGTACAAAGAACATGCACATGCAGATCATAGCAGGGAAAAAGAGGAGGAGTAGGGTGAAAAAAGTATATCTTGTGACATTGTGCACCTGTCTGGTTGTGATTGCTTTTGTGTCGGCATCTGTATACTTTCTGAGAGACGAAGAAAAAGAGATCACTGTTGGTTTTGTGTATGTTGGAGATGCGAGTACCGCATATACCAGCAATTTTATTGATGCGCAGGAGGCAATCCAGACAAAATACGGGGATCAGGTAAAAGTCATTGCACTCAATAATGTTGCGGAGGGAACGGAATCAGAGTACTTACAGCAGCTTGTGTATGCCGGATGTGACCTGATTTTTACGACCAGTTATAATTATGGAACCGTTACGAAGGAGTTTGCAGAAAAATATCCCGGGATTGAGTTTTGTATGGCAACATGTGCGAATGCAAATGAAGAGCCCCTCTTAAAAAATTATCATACATTCATGGGGAAAATTTATCAGGGAAGGTATACGGCGGGAGTGGCAGCCGGGATGAAAATGAAAGAACTGATCAAAGAAGGCGTGATCACAGAGCAGCAGGCAAAGATCGGATATGTTGCAGCCTATCCTTATGCGGAGGTGATCTCCGGATATACGGCATTTTTGCTCGGAGTGAGATCGGTTGTACCGGAAGCGGTGATGACAGTGCGTTATACCAATAAATGGAATGATTACCGGACGGAAAAAAAGTATGCCAAAGACCTGATCGATGAGGGCTGTGTGATCATATCACAGCATTCGGATACCGCAGGCCCGGCTACCGCGTGTGAGGAAACTGCTGCGGGGATCCCGGTTTATCTGGTAAGTTATAACCAGAGTATGGAAGATGTGGCGCCGACCACTTATCTTACCGGATGCAAGATCAACTGGGAACCCTATATGATGGGAGCTGTGGATGCAGTTTTAAACGACCGTGTGATTGAGAAAAGTATCAAAGGAACGGTCAATGGAAATGATATTGGTGCCGGTTTTGAAGAAGACTGGGTGCAGATGTTAGAATTAAATGAAATCACGGCTGCTGATGGCACAGCGGAAAAAATGCAGGAAGTGATCCGGCAGTTTGAGCAGGGGAAACTGGATGTGTTCCGGGGAGATTATGTCGGGGCAGATCCGGATGACCCGGACGATACTTATGATCTGAATCAGGGATATACGGAGAATGAGTTTGCGTCTGCACCTTCGTTTCATTATGTGCTGAAAGATGTGATCCGGATAGAAGAATAGGGGATTGTGAGGGAAAAAGTCCTGCGGATGCAGAGCATATCGTATTCGCAGGACAGTTTATATTTTTTTTATAAAATAATTAGCACTCACCTCTTGACAGTGCTAACAATCAGGTGTATAACACAAATTGTAAACAGAAAAAATAGAAATAAAAGAAATAAGTAAGAAAACTCATGATGGTTCTCCATCATTTGATATAGATGTCCAGTTTGGACCACAATTGAATAAGAGGGAGGAAGATATATGAACATTCAGAAATTTACACAGAAGTCCGTAGAAGCGATCAATGATTGTGAAAAACTTGCATATGAATATGGCAATCAGGAAATCGAGCAGGAACATCTGCTTGTTGCATTGCTGCAGCAGGAAGACGGACTGATTTTAAAACTGATAGAAAAAATGGAAATCCAGAAAGAGCATTTTCTGGATAACGCAAAGAAACATCTCGCAGCAAGGGTAAAGGTATCCGGCGGACAGGTCTATGTCGGGCAGGATTTAAATAAGGTACTGATCCACGCAGAGGACGAGGCAAAGCAGATGGGAGACGAATATGTTTCCGTGGAGCATCTTTTTCTTGCATTGTTAAAATACCCGAACAAGGCGATGAAGGAGATCTTCAAAGAGTATGGGATCACGAGAGACCGGTTTTTACAGGCACTCTCAACCGTGCGCGGCAACCAGCGTGTTGTTTCGGACAATCCGGAAGCTACTTATGATACTCTTGAAAAATACGGTTACGATATGGTAGCGCGTGCAAAAGAGCAGAAACTTGATCCGGTCATCGGACGTGATGATGAGATCCGTAATGTAGTCCGTATCCTTTCACGTAAGACAAAAAATAACCCGGTACTGATCGGTGAGCCTGGTGTAGGTAAGACCGCAGTGGTAGAAGGACTTGCACAGCGTATCGTAAAAGGGGATGTGCCGGAAGGCTTAAAAGACAAAAAGTTATTTGCACTGGATATGGGTGCCCTGGTCGCAGGTGCGAAGTATCGTGGTGAATTTGAGGAGCGTTTGAAAGCGGTTCTTGATGATATCAAAAATTCTGACGGACAGATCATCCTGTTTATCGATGAGCTGCACACGATCGTCGGAGCCGGAAAAACGGACGGCGCAATGGATGCCGGACAGCTGTTAAAACCTATGCTTGCGCGTGGTGAACTGCATTGTATCGGTGCAACGACACTCGATGAGTACCGTGAATATATTGAAAAAGATGCAGCGTTAGAGCGAAGATTCCAGCCGGTCATGGTGGATGAACCGACGGTTGAGGATACGATCTCTATTCTGCGTGGTTTAAAAGAGCGCTACGAAGTGTTCCACGGTGTAAAGATCACAGACTCTGCGTTAGTATCGGCAGCAGTGCTCTCAAACCGTTATATTTCCGACCGTTTCCTGCCGGATAAAGCGATCGACCTTGTGGATGAGGCATGTGCCCTGATCAAGACAGAACTTGATTCCATGCCGACAGAACTTGATGAATTAAACCGTCGTGTCATGCAGCTTGAGATTGAGGAAACCGCATTAAAGAAAGAAACAGACAGGTTAAGCCAGGAGCGTCTCGCTGACCTGCAGAAAGAATTGGCAGAACTGCGCGATACGTTTAATACGAAAAAAGCGCAGTGGGAAAATGAAAAGAAATCGGTAGAAAAAGTCCAGAAACTGCGTGAGGAGATCGAGACAGTCAAAAATGAGATCAAGACCGCACAGCAGAATTATGATCTGGAAAAAGCAGCAGAACTGCAGTATGGAAAACTGCCACAGTTAGAAAAACAGTTGGAAACCGAAGAAGAGGAAGTAAAGAACCGTGATCTTTCCCTGGTACATGAAAATGTCAGTGAGGAGGAGATTGCACGTATTATTTCCCGCTGGACCGGTATCCCGGTTGCAAAACTGACGGAGAGTGAGAGAAACAAGACACTTCATCTCGATGAGGAACTACACAAACGTGTCATCGGACAGGACGAGGGTGTCACAAAGGTTACAGAAGCGATCATCCGTTCCAAAGCAGGTATCAAAGATCCGACAAAGCCGATCGGTTCGTTCCTGTTCTTAGGACCTACCGGTGTTGGTAAGACGGAGCTCGCAAAGGCACTTGCGGCAAGCCTGTTTGATGACGAGTCTAACATGGTGCGTCTTGATATGAGTGAGTATATGGAGAAATATTCCGTCTCCCGTTTAATCGGAGCACCTCCAGGATATGTCGGATACGATGAGGGCGGTCAGCTCACCGAGGCAGTCCGCAGAAAACCATATTCCGTCGTACTGTTCGATGAGGTGGAAAAAGCACATCCGGATGTATTCAATGTGCTGTTACAGGTACTTGATGACGGACGTATCACCGATTCGCAGGGCAGGACTGTGGACTTTAAAAACACGATCATTATTATGACGTCAAACCTTGGTTCGGCGCACCTGCTCGAAGGAATCGACGACAACGGAGATATCAACCCGGAGTGTGAAGAGGCAGTCATGAACGAACTGAGAGGACACTTCCGTCCGGAATTTTTGAACCGTCTCGATGAGATCATCATGTTCAAGCCGCTCACAAAAGGCAATATCGGCAACATCATCAACCTTCTGATCACAGATCTCAACAAACGTCTTTCTGACCGTGAGATCACAGTGGAGCTGACAGATGCGGCAAAGCAGTATATCGTGGACAATGGATACGATCCGGTTTACGGTGCAAGACCGCTCAAACGTTTCTTACAGAAGCATGTCGAGACACTGTCCGCAAAACTGATTCTTGCAGATGAGGTAAGGGAAGGCGATACGATCCTGATTGACGTGGAAGGAGACCATCTGACTGCGCGCGTAAAGTGACAGATTGTGGATGGCAGCGAGAGAATCAGACAATGTGCCTGAAGAGATAATTGCATAGATACAAAATAGAAAAAGAAGGACTTTATCCCCAAAACGGATAGAGTCCTTTTTTCTTGTTTATTTGCTGTGTACTTTGCGCAGCAAAAGCGGCAGCTCCACGATCAGCATGGCGATCCAGCCTGCAAGGTAGGAATACGGCAGCGCCTCAATGCCAAGATGCATTTTAAAGACGAGAGGTGCGGCGGCAAGCACGCGGATTCCCATATTTACAAAACTGCTGATAAGTGTGATCTTTAAATCGCCGATACCGCGGAAATACCCCTGGATCCCGTTTGTGACAGCCGGCAGTATATACATCAGGGAGATCAGATGCAGGTAGATAACACCGTGTCCGATGACTTCCTCATCTTTGATGAAGCAGAGCATAAATTCTCTTGCAAATAAAAAGCAGAGCGCAAACACGATCAGACCATAAATGATCTCAAGAATCATACCGCAGCGGAATCCCTCCCGCATGCGGTCTTTTTTTCCGGCACCTTTATTCTGTGCCATCAGGGCAGTCATGGCGTGCGCAATATTCTGTTCCGGTGTGTAGGCAAAGTCGTCAATTCTGTTTACGATCGCAAATGCGGCTGCAACCGAAACACCCATGGTGTTAACGATTGCCTGGATGCCGAGTTTTCCAAGCTGTACAGTTGCCTGCTGTAATGCGGATGTCCAGCCATAGGCGATCGTGCGCATTAAGAGCGAGCGGTCAAATACCAGCCATTTCTTTCCGAGCCGGAGCAGAGGTACTTTTTTCTGGATATAGATGACACAGAAAACGCAGCATAAGGCTTCACTCAGCACGGTAGATACCGCGCAGCCGTTGCTGCCGGCTTTCAACACGACAACAAAAAACAGATCCCCTAAAATATTTAAAACGGCACTGATCATCAGAAAATAAAGCGGGGTATTGCTGTCACCGAGTGCACGCAGTGTGCTCGAAAAAAAGTTGTACAGAAAAGTAAAGACCAATCCTAAAAAGATGATCTGTAAGTATTCTGTTGTGAGGGATAAAATACCTGCATCCGCCTGCATTAAGATCAGGATCGGTCTTGCAAACAGGATACATGCTGTGGATAAGATCAACGAAAAAATAACGCCGGAGAGCATGGTGGTACTGATCTGGCGGTGCAGCGTGTCGTAATCTTTTGCCCCATACTGCATTCCCATTAAAATGCTGGCACCCATGCACAGTCCGTTTAAAAACAGGATCATCAGAGTGGAAATCGGATTGCAGATGCCGACAGCGGCAAGTGCTTCTTTTCCGACAAAATGCCCGACAATGATACTGTCTACGGCATTGTAGGTAAGCTGGAACAGGTTGCCGAGCACGAGCGGGATCGTAAAGCGGATCAGGATCGGCATGATTTTTCCGGTGGTAAGATCTTTGGTCATAGTGGTAAAAGTCCTTTTATTTGTAAGATAAATTAGTTCAAAAAATGTTTCAACTCTTCTGCGCGGGCTTCATAATCTGCAACTCCGAGATCATAAAGATCCTGTTCTAAGGCAGCATCCTTGGAAAAAGTGCTAAGCGGCATATGGCGGCTTGGCGCAAAGATAAAAACATAGCCTTCTTTTTCTAGCCGGCAGGCAAGGTCGATGGATGCCTGATAATTAATATGCCGGTTGTCGATGCTTTGGATTGTTTTCGGATATTTATGCAGCATATGTTTATACAGCGGGCGGTGTGCCTCTGGTTTTTTTACGAAGTCCCTTGGATTTGAGAGGATAACGACCATTTTGGTACAGCCTTGTTCGATCGCATGGTGCAGCGGAATCGAATCGGCAACACCGCCGTCATAATAAAAATGTTCCCCTACTTTTACAGGACGGCAGAAACCGGGAAGAGCGCAGGTTGCCATAACCGTGCGGTAATCGTCGCGGATAATGTCATATTTGGAAAAATAAGCTGCACGCCCGGTTGCTGCATCGGTTGCAGTCATATAAAATTCAGCCGGATTTTCCATGACGGCAGAGTAATCAAGCGGATCTGCCCCATCGGAATTTGTCAGTGTCCCGTAAATATACTGCAGACCGAATAAGTTTCCAGTATGTACTAAACTTCGTACGCTTAAGTAGCGCGGATCACTTAGATGTTCCGTATAAAAACGGAGATTACGTCCCCGCTGCCCTGCAAGATAAGACAGCGTATTTGCAGCACCCGCAGATACGCCGATGCAGTAGGAAAATGTGATATCATCGTCTAAAAATTTATCCAGAATGCCGGCACTGTATGCGCATTTCATACCACCGCCTTCTACTACAAGTCCTGTTTTCATAGTGTTCCTTTCTTTGTATTTTGATAGGTGTCAAAATGAGCTCATGGACATTATACTTTATTTACTACAAATCGTTCAATACCAACATAAACAGATTTGCCGGTGTTTTTGTTTCGCCGGATGGAAGTATGGAAAGAAAGGCTTGTCTGCTGTAAAATTCAACCGCAGTTTTTGCAGTACATGAATTTTATTGACAATTTACCAAAACGTTGTTGCTTTTTAAAATAGAGGATGATAATATAAATTTACCAAAACGTTTTGGTAACTGGACGCATGAACATAGACAAGAGAGAAAACACACAGGATGATATCGGAAAACTAAGAGCGAGAGAAAGTATGGAGGTGTAGAAATGTCATTAAAAGGACTTATTTTTGATCTGGACGGGGTGATCGTGTTTACAGATCAGTATCATTATAAAGCATGGAAACAGATGGCTGATGAGAAAGGTATTTATTTCGATCAGGAGATCAATAACCGGCTGCGCGGAGTGAGCCGTATGGATAGCCTGGAAATTATTCTGGAAAGATATGAGGGACCTCTGTTAAGCGATGAGGATAAACAGAAGATGGCGGTTGAGAAGAATGATATTTATAAAAAACTTTTAGAGCAGATGACACCGGCAGATGTCAGTGATGAAGTGAAAGAAACTTTAGATGAGCTGCATAGAAGGGGTTATCTGCTTTCAATCGGATCATCAAGCAGGAATGCAAAATATATTCTTGAGAGAACAGGAATTATCGACAAATTCGATGCAATTTCGGATGGAACAAATATTAAAAAATCCAAACCAGATCCGGAAGTTTTCTTAAAAGCAGCAGAGTTTCTTGGCTTGAAGCCGGAAGAGTGCGGTGTTGTGGAAGATGCATATGCGGGAATTGATGCAGCAGTTTCCGGTCATATGACAGCAATTGCGATCGGCGATGCGGCAGGTTATGACAAAGCAGATTATAAGCTGTCTACATTTAAAGATTTACTGGACATTGCAAAATAAGAATTACAAGTAATATAAACAGGAAAAATATGGATGGAATTGCTTACTTTGCAGTTGGAATATCATGATAAAATGTGATAAGATGGTTACAAACCACTGAAAAATGTAATGCAATGGGGGATCATATGGCGAAAGACAGAAAGTTATATCTGAATGAAAGAACGACGATACGTGATGTCGCACAGGAGGCAGGAGTATCACTGACTACGGTATCCCATGCACTGAACGGCTATAAAGATGTGAGTGAAAAGACCAGACAGAAAGTCATGGAGGTGGCAAGACGACTGGATTATATGCCGGATGAGGCTGGCCGTTCACTAAGAGGCATACAGAAGAAGACAATTGCACTGCTGCTTGCCGGAGAATTGCCGGAAGAAGATCCGAGCGGTATTATGTTTGGACTTACGAGTGGGATTTATAAGATTGCCCAGAAAATGGAGTATGAATTTACGATTCTTACAATGCCGACAAACAAGCAGATAAAAATCAGTTTTGGGCAGATCTGCAAGAAAAAGAAACTGACTGGAATCATAGTTGACGGGCTCGCTATGGATATGCCGTACTATGAGCAGATTAAAAACAGTGAGATTCCCTGCGTCCTTGTGGATGTTGCGCTGGAAAGCGATCATGTATGTGAGGTTTCCGTTGATAATGAGAAAGCATCTTTTGAAGAAGTAGAGCATCTTATTGAGAATGGATGCCGTAATATTGCAATGCTTTCCGGTAAGAAGATGGCGCAGGTGTCAGAACGCAGAGAGTGTGGATACAGGCGTGCATTAGAGAAACACGGACTCCATATCCGGGAAGAATGGATCGAGGACTGTCTGTTTGAGCAGAAAATAGCTGTTCAAAAGTCAATAGAATTAAAAAAAAGTTATCCGGAGATTGATGCTTTTTTTTGTGTGAGTGACGGCATTGCGATTGGAGCAATTGAAGGCATGGGACAGCTTGGAGTACGGGTGCCGGATGATGTAGCAATAGCAGGGTTTGATGATTATACGGTTTCACAGTATATTCACGGAGGGATTACATCGATTAAGCAGTATCCTTACAAAATGGGCGTAGCGTGTGCGAATACGGTCATCAGCATGATTGAAGGAAACCGTGTACCAGACTGGATACCAATGGAATACAAACTTATGAAACGCGCATCAACAAAGAAATGAGCTTGTGAAAATTATATAAAAGTAAACAATAAAATTCGTGAAACATGATGAAAAAAAAAAAAAATGCACAAAAGACTTGAAAACCAAAACGTTTTGGGATATGATTCATTTATCAGTTACCAAAACGTTTTAGTTTTTTACTTTATACTAATATTTCAGGAGGAATACATATGAAGAAAAGATTTGTATCTATTTTACTTGTGGCAGCAATGACAGCGTCCCTTGCAGCATGCGGTGGCTCAAACGGCGGTGATAACAGTGCATCAGCAACCGAAAAGGGAGGAAAGACAGAGAGCGCATCTGACGGTGGTGAGATCACACTTACAATCCCGACCTATTTTGTCGGAGAGAATGTGGGTGCTATATATTTTGAACCTGCCGTTGAGAGATTTAATGAGGCAAACAAAGGAAAATATCATATTGAATTAGAAGAAGTCGTTGAGGCATCTTATACAGACAAGATCAGCCAGTTGGCACAGTCTGATGCACTTCCGGCACTGATCCAGACACCTGACAAAGAATGGATCCAGACAGCAATGATTCCGGGAAAACTGTATTATCCGATGAACGATTTTCTGGATGAACATCCGGAGATCAAAGAGCTTTGTGTAGATTCTTCTGTGGAATATTGTACACAGGAGAACGGAGATATCATCAGTGTGCCGGCGGTCACACTTTCTAACGTGGGTTTATACTATAACTCAGCACTGTACTCACCGGAGAAAACAGTTTCATCCATGACAATGGATGAATTTATCAGTTCTCTTGGTGACAACAAATTAGCGTTCCAGACAGTTGACGATGCATGGACATCAGCATTGTTTTTAACGGCATTGATCGCAAATGAAGATGGCGGTAAAGAATGGCTTCAATCGAATGAAGGAACCAAATGCTACGATTACACAGAGCCGGCATTCGTAAATGCTGTAACAAAATTAACAGAGATCTGGAAAACAAATGCATCCTCTAATGCAGTTGGTGCAGCATATGCAGACGCAGCCAATGCATTCATGTCTGATCAGGCAGCCGTTATCTGCAATGGTCCCTGGATGAACTCCGAATTCGTGGACAGTGCTTCTGATAACTGGTCTAATGGATTTAATGGAGCGGATGTAAATGCGGATTATTATCCTGGCAATGTGTCAATCTGTGATACAAAAGTATTTGGCAGATGGACGCTTACCAATGGTGGTACGGATGAAGAGAGAGAATGTGCAGAAGCATTTCTTGCATTTATTTATTCAAAAGATGAGTTAGAGACATTTGCACTTACAGAGGGATGCCAGATACCGAATCTTACCTATAGCGATGAATTTCTTTCGAAGTTAGATGAAAAACCATTGGTAAAACAGCAGGCCGAGTTACTGACATCTGATACAAATATCGTTCCTAATGTAAAAACTATTATGCCTGATTCCGTAGCAACCAGTGTATTTGGTACCAATCTTGTGCAGTTAGTAAATGGACAGATTACTCCGGAAGAGTTCTGTGAGACTCTTACAACAAAAGCCGCTGAAGCTGGCGACAAATAATCGATGAAATCATGGAGGGGGGATCATTTACGGACAAATTGATTCCCCCCTTTTCTTCAGAAGATTGCCTTCTGAACGCGGAATGTATCTGAAAATAATGGATATTTCTGAAAGGAAAGGAAATATTATGACAAAAAAGAAAAAATACGGAAAAGTGCAGGTTAAAAATTTTAAATGGATTTACGCATTCCTTCTTCCGACAATCATTATATTTGTGATGTTTTATGTACAGCCGATCGCTGTGATGCTTACAACATCATTTACAAAATGGGATGGATTTAATGATCCTTCTTTTAATGGGATCAGTAACTATATAAAACTCTTTACCAACAGTGCTTCTGCAGCATCGATCAAAAACCTGATTTTATGGTCGGCTATTGCAATGACGTTCCATGTAGGATTTGGTGTGCTCACGGCATTTGTTTTATATCTGAAGCCTCACGGATGGAAATTCACACGTTCTGTATTTATGATACCAAATATTATTTCAGCAGCAGCGTGGGCATTGATCTACCGGTTTATTTTCAATGACCAGATGGGTGTTTTAAACTCAGTGATACGTGTATTTGATAAAGATTTTTCGGCGCAGTGGTTCTACCAGAGTCCATATGCATTCTGGGCAGTTACCCTTACATGGCTGTTTTATGCAGTTATTGTCACATTGATCGTATTGAATGATTTAATGGCGATTCCAAAAGAACTGATCGAAGCAGCAAAACTTGACGGAGCGAATGGATGGCAGCTGATCCGTTTCGTGGAACTTCCTCTTTGCCGGATCTCCATAGGAACCGGAATGTTATGTTCTATCACATCACGTATCTCCATGTATGAAGCGATCGCACTTACGACAGCCGGAGGACCTGGTGATGATACGATGAGTTTATCTGTACTGCTGGTACGTGCGATCACAGATTACAACTACGGATTTGCCAATGCGATCGGTGTGATCATGTTCCTGATCGGTTTACTGGTTATGTACATTGTAACAAAGGCATTCCGTATGAATGATTCAATCTACTAGGAGGAACAATCATGAATGTGATAAAAAAAATATTAACAAATATCCTGATTTATGGAACAGAATTCATTGTTATTATGCTGAGTGTATTCCCAATCGTATGGGTGGCATTATCCTCCTTTAAAACGAATGCACAGATTCTGGAGGGACCATTTACACTGCCAACAGGTATTACAACAGCAAAAGAGGCATACACATATCTGTTCCAGAAATATGATTTCTTTAGTTATTTTGGCAATTCGCTGATGATATCGCTGATATCTACGGTGATATCCCTGGTCTGTTTTGCAATGGCGGCCTATGTATTGGCGAAATATGAGTTCCCGGGAAGAAATCTTATTTTTGCACTATTTACAATTACAATGCTTGTTCCGGGTCATGCAAAAGCACAGCCGATTTTTTCGCTGATCAATTCCATGCATCTGTATGATACCAAAACAGGTTTGATCCTTGTATATCTGGGAAGCGGTATTGCAATGTCGATTTTCATTTTGAAATCGGCATTTATGGGAGTTCCAAAAGAATTGGATGAGGCTGCTACGATTGATGGTGCAGGGTTTTTCCGTACATTTTTTATGATCAATCTTCCACTTGCGAAATCAGGTCTCTCTACCGCTGGAATTTTAATGTTTCTCGGCAATTGGAATGAATATTTCTATGCATCACTTCTTACATCATCAGAGAAGAACAGGACGCTGCCGGTTGCATTACAGTTTTTTAACCAGTCATTATCGTACGATTACACGAAAATGTTTGCGGCACTCACACTCGTAGTGGTTCCGGCAATCATTGTATATTGCTTTGCACAGGAGCAGGTACAGGAATCTGTTGCTGCATCCGGAATTAAAGGTTAATAAAGGAGAATGAAGCTATGCCAGTTATGAATTACAGAAAAGGAACAGGGGCAGAGACAAGCTGGATCATTGAGGAGACCAGCTTTCATGAGAAATATACTGGAAAATGTGAGTCCATCTTCACACAGGGGAATGGTTATTTAGGCCTCCGCAATTCGCTGGAAGAAAGATATGTGGATACTGTCAGGGGTATGTTCATCACAGGAACATTCAACAAAGCAAGCAAAGAGGAAGCAACTGAACTTCCGAATGTTTCTGATATTGTGAATATGGAAATCGAACTTAATGGTGAACGTTTTTCCATGACAGAGGACAATCTAAAAGAGTATTCAAGAACATTAAATCTTTATACGGGGGAAACCTGCCGTAATGTCCTGTGGGAAGGAAAAAACGGGAATGTCGTGCAGCTGTCTTTCCATCGTTTTGTGTCTTATAAGAACGTACATGTGATCGGTGCATATGTTGAGATCAAACCTGTAAACTGCGACGTAAAAGCAACGGTTGTGAGCGGAATCAACGCACAGGTAACAAATCATGGGGCACAGCATCTCACAGAATTTTCCAAGCGTGCATTTGAAGAAAAATTTCTTCAAATGGGTATGGTCACGACAGAATCGGCAGTTTCAATTGCAGTCAGCACCGTACATAAAGTATTCCAGAGCGGAAAGTATACAGAAGATGCGGCATCTAAGATCATTGATGACCGAAGAAAAATCCACGCTGAAATTCAGCTTGTCATTCCACAGGGAGAGACTGCAAGAGTGGAGAAGATTTCAACGGTCCATTCCAGCAGAGATCTGGAGTATGTGGCATCAGGGAAAGAGCCGGAAGGAGAGAATGTCTGCAGGGATGGTCTTGATAATTTAAAAGAAGCAGAAGAAAAAGGCTATGAAACTCTTTTGGAAGAAAGTAAAAAAGTCTGGGAGAAAATCTGGAAGAAACAGGATATTCAGATTGATAGTAAAGAAGATGATGCACAGATAGCGGTGCGTTTTGCACTTTATCATCTTCAGATCATGGTACGCAGGGAAGATAACCGGGTTGGTATTGGTGCAAAGGCACTTAGTGGAGAAGGATATAAAGGACATTCTTTCTGGGATACAGAGACATTTATTTTCCCATATTTCCAGATGGCAGAACCGGAGACGGCAAGAACTCTTCTGGAATTCCGTTATAAGGGACTGTACGGTGCAAGAAAGAAAGCGATCGAAAATGGTTACAAAGGAGCCATGTACCCGTGGGAAGCAGCATGGGTCAGTGATGGTGAAGTTACACCGTATGTGACCGGTGTCAATGTTCATACCGGAGAGCCGATGATCTGTTTAACCGGAGTGATCGAGCAGCACATTACGTCTGATATTATTTTTGCACTGTGGCAGTATTATGCTGCAACAGATGATCAGGACTTCATGGATAGATATGGCTATGAGATGACGATCGAGACTGCCAGATTCTGGAACAGCCGTCTGGAGTGGATTGAAGAAAACAACAGATATGAAATCCGTGATGTTATAGGACCGGATGAGTACAAAGAACATGTGGATAATAATGCATATACGAATTATATGGCACATGAAAATATGAGACTTGCAGCACAGGTAATTGCATGCATCCGTGATGAGAAGAAAGATATCTACGGGAAAATGCAGAAATTAATGCAGGAAGAGGGTACATCATTAGAACAGTTAGAGGAAGAACTGAAAGATAAAATGAAGAAACTTTATCTGCCGCAGCCGGATGAAAAAACAGGGATTATTCCTCAGTTTGACGGATACTTTGATCTAAAAGAAATAGATCTTTCTGTGTATAAGAATGCATCTGTTGTGGGAACGGTCTTTCATGATTATTCAGGGGAAGATGTACAGGGAATGCAGGCAGGTAAACAGGCTGATATTGTAGAACTTCTGTATCAGATGGAAGATATCACAACACCGGATAATAAGGCAAAGAACTATGTATACTATGAAGCAAGAACACTGCATGATTCATCTCTTTCCAAGGCGATCCACAGTATCACTGCATGTGATCTTGGTATGGAGAAAGAGGCTTATGATATGTTCATGAGTGCTGCACTTACCGATCTTGGACAGGAGATGAAATCCTCTGATGCAGGAATCCACAGTGCAAATATGGGAGGTGTATGGCAGGATGTGGTAATGGGATTCGGTGGAATAAGAATCCGTGACGGACATCTCCGTATTGCTCCAAATTGTCCAAAACAGTGGGAGAAGTTTACATATCCTCTTTACTGGAAAGGAAACGAACTTCATATCACAGTCTGCAAAGATGGTGTGGAAGTTATAAACGAAGGGGAAGATTTCGAGGCAGAGATCATGGGTCAGACAGTAACTGTCAGCAAAGGAAAAAACGAATTTCGGGCATAAGAGCATAGGAGAGAAAAATGCTGCAGAATGATGGAAAGTTTGTAAAGGTATTAAACCGGATCGCAGATCTGGTTGGATTAAATCTTTTAGCAATCCTCTTTTGTATTCCGATCGTTACGATAGGGGCATCCATAACAGCCGTTTATGGATGCATCTTTCGCATACAGGAGAAAAAAGAAGGATATCTGATAAAGGATTTTTGGAAGTTGTTTAAAGCAAGTTTCAGGTCATCTACGATCATTTATCTTGTGGGTGTACTGGTGATCGCAATGCTATATCTGGATTATCATATTTTTGCTGCAGACAGAACGATGAATGCTTTGCAGATACTTGTGATCGCAGCCGGGATCATAGTAGCAGAGATTTTTACTTACGCGTTTCCAATGGAATCTTACTTTGAGAATACTGTGAAAGCAACTGTGAGGAATGCCGTATTGCTCGGAATCTCGAATATTCCATATACATTGCTTATGCTGGGTTTGAATACCCTTCCATTTTTTATTATTTCAAAAATTCCAATTGCATTTGGTATCTGGTTTCTGATCGGTATCTCAGGAATTGCATGGATCAACAGTTTTTTCTTAAAGAAGATTTTTCAAAATGTAAAAATACGAAAGGATGTGTAATAGACGATGAAACAGCAGTTTATATGTGAAAGAAGACCAAAAGCAGATCCGCGGAATATTGTTCTTGGAAAAAATTACCGTATTACATTTCTGACGGACAGGCTGGTCAGATTTGAATATAATGAATCCGGTGCATTTGTGGATGAGGCTTCGCAGGTAATATGGTACAGGGATTTAGAAGAGGTTCCTTTTGAGATAAAGCAGAAAAACAACTTTCTGGAGATCCAGACAAAAAGCATACGGATACGCTATGATGAGAGAGCATTTGATGAGAGCATCCTGAGTGTGAAACTGAAAAAACCGGACAATGGATGTGATCTGGAATGGTATTATGGCAGAAAAGAGGATCGTAATCTTTTCGGAACTGCCCGTACGCTCGATGAAGCAGACGGCAGGATCAGACTGGAAAAAGGAATTCTTTCCAGGGATGGATTTGCAGTATTAGATGATTCAAAAACGATTTTACTTACCGAGGATGGCTGGATCAAAGAGAGAAAACAGGGAGGAGAGGATTTCTATCTGTTTGCCTATGGTCATGATTACCGGGGCGCGGTAAAAGATTTTTTTAGGGTTACCGGCCGTGTCCCAATGCTTCCAAAATATGCACTTGGAAACTGGTGGAGCAGATATTACGAGTATTCACAGGATGAGTATCAGAGACTGATGGATCGTTTCTTAGCGGAAAAAATCCCGTTTTCGGTGGCAGTCATTGACATGGACTGGCATATCACAGATATTGACAAGAAGTATGGTTCCGGCTGGACCGGTTATACATGGAACAGGGATCTGTTTCCGGATCCGGGGAGTTTTATGGATAATCTGCATGACAGGGGAATGAAAGTGACTTTAAATGTGCATCCGGCACTCGGTATCCGGGAATGCGAAAGTATGTATAAAGAAATGGCAGAGGCAATGGGAATGGATCCGGCAGCCGGAGAACCGGTTGAATTCGATATTACAGATCCGGAGTTTCTGGAAAATTATTTTGAGATCGTACATCATCCGCTTGAGGAAGAGGGGGTTGATTTCTGGTGGCTGGACTGGCAGCAGGGGGGACATACGGCAGTGAAAGAGTTAGATCCGCTTTGGATGCTGAATCATTACCATTATCTTGACAGTGGACGGGATGGAAAAAGAAAAATGACATTTTCACGTTATGCAGGTCCTGGTTCTCACAGATATCCGGTAGGTTTTTCCGGGGATACGGTTGTAACGTGGGAGTCTCTTGATTTCCAGCCTTATTTTACAGCAACGGCATCAAATATCGGATATGGATGGTGGAGTCATGATATAGGCGGACATATGCTTGGAATCCGGTCAGATGTTATGGAGGCACGCTGGTATGAGTTAGGGACATTTTCCCCAATCAACAGGCTGCACAGCACTAAAATGTCGTTCAGTGGAAAAGAACCATGGAATTTCAGACCGGAAGTAGAACATGCGATGGGAGAAGCCCTGCGCTTAAGGCACCAGTTACTGCCTTATCTTTACACTATGAACTATCTGGCATACAAAGAATACCGGCCGGTCATTGCGCCAATGTATTACGATTATCCGGAAAAGGAACAGGCATATCCGGTTCAGGATCATTCTTTTGTTGAGGGAGTAAGCAACAACCAGTATCTTTTTGGAACAGATATGATTGTTGCACCGATTACAAGTGACCAGATAGCGAGTTTAAATCAGGGAAAAGTAAAAGCGTGGATACCGGAAGGCTGTTACCACGATTTCTTTACCGGATTGATCTATAAAGGTGAGAAAGTAATGTGGATGTTCCGCGGCATTAACAGTATTCCGGTGCTTGTAAAAGCAGGGGGCATCATTCCGATGCAGAAAGAGCTGTTCGGAAAGGATTTTCTGAAAAATCCGGAAGAACTTATCATAAGAGTCTATGGCGGAGCGGATGGCAATTATACACATTATGAGGATGACGGTGAGACCGAGGATTATAAAGATGGCAGGAGCTGTTGCTTTACATCCATGCATTTTGACTGGGAAAGAGGGGCGTTCACAATCGAAGGGGCAGCCGGACAGACAGATCTGATCCCGGAATTCCGGGATTATACAGTGGAACTGTGTGGAGTGAAAGAGGCAGTGCCTAAAGTATACATAAGTGGAAAAGAAATCAAAATAACGTATGAATATCAGTGGAAGAAGGGATGTATCAGAATCCACATTCCGAAAGTGTCAGTGGATGAAAAAGTGGAAATTGTTTTTGAACAGAAACTGACATTAAATGACAACCATACACTGGAGCGTGTGTATGATCTGCTGAATCAGGCACAGGACAGTAATCTTGCAAAAGAGTCTGCATACCGGCTTTTAAGTAGTGGAAAAAATCTGGCAGATATCTTAGGCGAGCTTGAGACGACGAATTTAAAAAAAGAGATCAGACTGGCAGTCATTGAGATCATGACCGCTGATTTATAAGGAGAAAAAAGATGCAGAAAGCATGGTGGAAAGAAGCAGTTGTTTATCAGATTTATCCAAGGAGTTTTATGGATAGTAACGGAGATGGAATCGGAGACCTTCAGGGGATCATAAAAAAATTAGACTATATAAAGAATCTCGGTATCACAGTTATCTGGGTATCCCCGATCTATAAATCTCCAAATAAAGATAACGGATATGATATCAGCGATTATCAGGATATAATGGATGAGTTCGGGACAATGGAAGATTTTGATGAATTATTAAAAGAAATTCATCAAAGAGGAATGAAACTGGTAATGGATCTGGTTGTCAACCATACATCTGACCAGCATAAATGGTTTCTGGAAAGCAGAAAATCAAAAGATAATAAATACCGCGATTATTATATCTGGAAAGATCCGGTAGATGGTCATGAACCGACAAACTGGGGATCATATTTCAGTGGATCTGCATGGCAGTTTGATGAGACAACCGGACAGTATTATCTGCATCAGTTTGTGCCGGAACAGCCCGATCTTAACTGGGATAATCCTGTGGTAAGAAAAGAAGTTTTTGATATGATGACATGGTGGTGTGAAAAAGGCATTGACGGATTCCGGATGGATGTGATCAGTCTGATCAGCAAGCCGGAAGAATACAAAGATGGTCCGGTAAAAGAAGGGGAAAAATATTCTTTTTGTGGTGCAGTCACAGCCAATGGACCTCATGAACATGAATATCTTCAGGAGATGAACCAAAAAGTATTAAGCAGGTATAACCTTCTGACAGTGGGTGAAACATCATGCGTTACGCTCGAAGAGGCAAAAAAATATGCGCGAAGCGATGGAAAAGAGTTAAGCATGGTATTCCAGTTTGAGCATATGGATGTGGATTCGGATGAACATGGAAAGTGGACAGATAAGAAACTTTATCTTCCGGATCTCAAAGAAGTTTTAAACCGCTGGCAGAAAGGGTTAGAGGAAGTAGCATGGAACAGTCTGTACTGGAACAATCATGACCAGCCAAGGGTTGTTTCGAGATGGGGAAATGATTCCGGGGAATACAGGGAGCTTTCAGCAAAGATGCTTGCAACCTGTCTTCACATGATGCAGGGAACACCGTATGTATATCAGGGGGAAGAACTTGGAATGACCAATATGCATTTTTCGGATGTGTCTGAATGTGACGATATAGAAGAAAAAAATATTTATATAGATCTTGTTACCGATACAAAAGTATATACGCATGATCAGATGATGGACATTATCAGTAAGAAAGGACGGGATAATGCAAGGACACCTATGCAGTGGGATGATTCAGAAAATGCAGGATTTACCACGGGAACGCCGTGGTTTGCCGTGAATCCGAATTATAAAACGATCAATGCGGCTGCCCAGGTGGAAGATCCGGATTCCATATACAATTACTACAGGAAACTCATAGAACTGCGCAAAGAGGAAGAAGTGATCGTTTATGGAACGTTCGACGGACTTGAAGATGCAGATGAAAATCTTTACATTTATACAAGATCATCCGAGAATAAAAAAATACTGGTAATCTGCAATTTCACGGAAAAAGAACTGGATGTTCCGGCTTCTATTGCGGATATGGTAAAAGAAAACCGGGGAATTCTGATAGGAAACTATAAAGATATTTCAGAAAAAATCCGTCCGTATGAAGCGGTAGTATACCTGACAAAATAGGATAATTTACGAAAAAAAACGAAAAAATTAACTGGACGAACTGAAAAGGGAGAGGTATACTAGGCGGGTAACAGGATGATTCTTTGAACAGACAGGGCTATGAAGGATGTATGGTATCGATGAAAAGAAAGATTGGTTCTACTTATTTTAATGATGAATTGGTATATGACGGTAACGATCTGGGGGCTGTATATACAAAAGAAAAGACAACATTTCGTATATGGACACCTGCTGCCGGGAAAGTATCGCTTAACCTATATGAGCAGGGCGATGGTGACAATTTGATAGAAACAATTCCAATGACAGCAGATGTCAAAGGAACCTGGGTGTGTGAAAAGACAGGAGACCTGAATGGTGTATATTATACTTATTCAGTACAGATCGGTAATAAAGTAAATGAAGTTGTTGATTTATATGCAAGAAGTGCAGGCGTAAATGGCAACAGAGGTGAGATCCTTGATCTGAAAGCTGCCGATCCGGATGGATTTGATGCAGATGTCAGACCGGCATTTAATAATGCTACAGATGCAGTGATTTATGAAGTACATATTCGTGATCTGTCTTCCGATGCTTCTTCCGGGATTCGGAATACAGGTAAGTTTCTAGGACTGACAGAGCGCGGAACAAAGAACAGGGAAGGGCTGGCTACAGGACTTGATCATATTCTGGATCTTGGAGTGACTCACGTACAGATTCTGCCGAGCTTTGATTATGCTACGGTAGACGAAACAAAACCCGACACAGCGCAGTTCAACTGGGGCTATGATCCTAAGAACTATAATGTGCCGGAAGGTTCTTACAGTACAGATCCATATCATGGGGAAGTACGTGTCAATGAAATGAAGCAGATGATTAAGACACTTCATGAAAATGGAATCCGCGTGAATATGGATGTTGTATATAATCATACTTATCATCTGGCAGATTCATGGTTTCAGAAGACAGTGCCAGATTATTACTACAGAAAGAATGGCGATCATTATTCAGATGGTTCAGGCTGTGGTAATGAAACAGCCTCGGAGCGTGCCATGATGCGCAAGTATATCGTAGATTCTGTTGTATACTGGGCAACGGAATATCATATAGATGGTTTCCGTTTTGACTTGATGGGCGTACATGATCTGGATACCATGAAGGCTGTCAGAAAAGCACTGGATCAGGTGAATCCTGACATTATGGTATATGGTGAAGGATGGACTGGAGGAGAATCTGCATTGCCGGCAGCACAGCAGGCAACGAAGAACAATATTTACCGGCTGGATCGTGTGGGTGCTTTCAGTGATGATATCCGTGATGGGATCAAAGGCAGTGTACTTGATTTTCTGGACAAAGGTTTTGTAAGCGGCAAAGATGATATGGAAGAAAACATTAAATTCAGTGTTGTAGCAGCGACCCCGCATTCGCAGGTTACGCTCACAAAGGCTGGTGATAAGTGTACGAACTGGTCGGGACAGCCGGGACAGAGTATTAATTATATATCCTGCCATGATAATCTGACATTCTGGGATAAGCTTGCCATTTCCAATGCAGATGACAGTGAGGCTGACAGAGTGAAGATGAATAAGCTGGGAAGCGCGGTTCTTTTTACTTCGCAGGGTGTACCATTTATGCAGGCTGGTGAAGAGATGCTTCGCTCTAAGCCAAATGAGAAGTCTGAGACTGGATTTGATGAGAACAGCTATTCTTCCCCTGATGCAACGAACAGCATTAAGTGGGATAATAAAGGTAACGTAATGGATGTTTATGAATATTATAAAGGTCTGATCGCATTCCGTAAGGCACACAGTGCACTGCGCATGACAACAGCCGCTGCAATTCAGAATAATCTTACCTTTATGACTGGACTTGATGCAAATGTCGTAGCCTATACCATTCAGGGTGAGGTACAGGGAGAAACGGCACAGAATATTGCAGTCATCTATAATGGAAATCCTGATGCAGTCACAGTAAACTTACCTGCCGGGACATGGGATATCTGTGTCAATGGTAAAAAGGCAGGATGCAGATCTCTTGGAACGGCGGAAGGTTCTGTTACTGTCGAAGGTATCTCTGCGCTGGTTCTGGTACAGGGAGATGATACCGTAAGCAAAGTGCCGGCAGAGGATGCATAGGCAGACACGGCAGTCAGATAGACAAAGAGAGAAAATTGTTACTGCTCACAGGCAGGCATTTTCTGAACTGAAAATGCCGTATGATACAGTGGTGGTAGCAGATTTTGCCGATTTGGAATGCGAAGCATCGGCAAAATCCGTTACTGGAACGAGGTACGAGTGAACAGTAACAGAAAATTGTATGAGATTGTATGAGATGTGCGAAAAAAATTGAATATTTATCAGGGAGACGATATAATAGAATGCGGAGGAAACAAAGCATGTCATTTACGCATCTGCACGTCCATACAGAGTACAGCCTTTTGGACGGTTCAAATAAGATAAAAGAATATGTTTCAAGAGTCAAAGAACTCGGGATGAACAGCGCCGCCATCACAGATCATGGTGTGATGTACGGCGTGATTGATTTTTATAAGGCAGCAAGGGCTGCAGGCATCAAGCCGGTCTTAGGCTGTGAGGTATATGTAGCACCTGGATCGAGATTTGACAGGGAGCTTTCCCATGGAGATGACCGTTATTATCATCTGGTACTTTTAGCAGAGAATAACAAAGGTTACCAGAACCTGATGAAGATTGTTTCCAAAGGATTTGTGGAAGGATATTACTACAAACCACGTGTGGATATGGAAGTTTTAGAAACTTATCATGAGGGAATCATTGCCTTAAGTGCCTGTCTTGCCGGTGAGGTGCAGCGCTATCTGGTACGTGGACTTTATGAGGAAGCAAAAGAGACTGCATACAAATATGAAAAATGTTTTGGAAAAGGCAACTTCTTTTTAGAACTGCAGGATCATGGAATACCGGAACAAAAGACAGTCAATGCAGGACTGATGCGGATGAGCCAGGAGACAGGTATTGAACTGGTGGCGACGAACGACGTGCATTATACTTATGCCGAGGATGCCGAGCCGCATGATATTTTACTCTGTCTGCAGACAGGAAAAAAATTGTCCGATGAAAACCGCATGCGTTATGAGGGCGGGCAGTATTTTGTGAAATCTGAGGAGGAGATGCGCGCGCTGTTTCCGTATGCGGCACAGGCGATTGACAACACACAGAAGATCGCGGACCGCTGCAATGTGGAGATCGAATTTGGAGTGACTAAGCTGCCACATTTTGAGGTGCCGGAGGGGTATGATTCGTGGACTTACCTGAACAAACTCTGTCATGAGGGGCTGGTAAGACGTTACCCGGACAAGCATGAGGAGCTTTTGCCGAAGCTTGATTATGAGCTATCTGTCATCCAGAAGATGGGGTACGTCGATTATTTCCTGATCGTATGGGATTTTATCAACTATGCGAGAACACACGGCATTCCGGTTGGTCCTGGAAGGGGAAGTGCGGCGGGAAGCCTTGTGTCTTATACAACGGGCATTACCAATATTGATCCGATCCGTTATAACCTGCTGTTTGAGCGGTTCTTAAATCCGGAACGAGTGACCATGCCGGATATCGATATTGACTTCTGCTATGAGAGACGAAGTGAAGTCATTGATTACGTTATTGAAAAATACGGAAAAGACTGTGTAACGCAGATCGTTACCTTCGGTACGTTAGCGGCGCGCGGTGTCATCCGTGATGTCGGACGTGTCATGGATCTGCCGTATAATTTCTGTGATACGATTGCAAAAAATATTCCAAACGAGCTCAATATCACGATCGACAAAGCACTCATAATGAACCCGGAACTGCGTTCCATGTATGAGTCGGATGAGACGGTAAAAAGACTGATCGACATGGCGAAAAGACTAGAAGGTCTGCCGCGCCATACCTCCATGCATGCCGCCGGAGTCGTAATCTCCCAGAAGGCGATGGACGAATATGTGCCGTTGTCGCGAAGTTCTGACGGTACGATCACGACACAGTTTGTCATGACAACGATCGAGGAACTCGGACTTTTAAAAATGGATTTCCTTGGACTGCGTACCTTAACTGTCATCAGTGATGCAGTCAAACTTGTGGAAAAAAATCATGGAATAAAAATTGATGTGGATAACATTGATTATAACGATAAAAAAGTATTAGATTCGATCGGAACCGGAAGATGCGACGGTGTATTCCAGTTAGAAAGTGCGGGCATGAAAAACTTCATGAAGGAGTTAAAACCGCAGAGTTTAGAGGACGTTATCGCCGGTATCTCCCTTTATCGTCCGGGCCCGATGGACTTTATCCCAAAATACATCAAGGGAAAAAATGAACCGGAGAGTGTGACCTATGTCTGCAAAGAATTAGAGCCGATCTTAGAGCCGACCTATGGCTGTATCGTCTATCAGGAGCAGGTTATGCAGATCGTGCAGAACCTCGCCGGTTATACAATGGGACAGGCTGATAACATCCGCCGCGCCATGAGTAAAAAGAAACAGTACGTCATCGACGCGGAGCGTCAGAACTTTGTCTATGGCAATGAAGAGCAGGGCATCAAAGGCTGTATCGCAAACGGAATCAGCGAGCAGGCGGCAAACCAGATCTACGATTCCATGGTCGATTTTGCCAAATATGCATTTAACAAATCCCACGCGGCAGCTTATGCGGTGGTTGCTTATCAGACGGCGTATTTAAAATATTATTATCCGGTTGAATTTATGGCGGCGCTCATGACGTCTGTGATCGACAATACAAGAAAAGTTGCAGAGTACATTTATTCCTGCCGCCAGATGGGAATTAAGGTACTTTCCCCTGACATTAATGAGGGAGAAGGACGCTTTTTGGCAACAAAAGATGGGATCCGCTACGGCATGTACGCAATCAAGAGCATCGGCAGACAGGTCATTGATATCATTTTAGCAGAAAGAGAGGCAAACGGTAAATATATCACACTTTCTGATTTTTTAAGCCGTGTTGCCGGGCGGGAGGTCAATAAGCGTGCGGTCGAAAACCTGATCAAAGCCGGAGCCTGCGATGGATTAGACGGCAACAGACAGCAGATGCTCTTAGTATATAATACGCTGATCGACAACCTGAACCAGGAAAAGAAAAATTCACTTGCAGGGCAGATGTCTTTATTTGACCTTGTATCCGAAGAGGAAAAAAAAGCGTATGAAGTCCGTTTCCCGAATGTGGAGGAATACAGCAAAGAGATCAAACTTGGTTTTGAGAAAGAAGTCCTTGGAATTTACCTAAGCGGTCATCCTTTGGAGGAATATGAGGAAAAATGGCGCAAAAATATCAGTGCAGTGACGGCAGATTTTATGCTGGATGAAGAAACAAATGCCGTAAAGATCAAAGATAACCAGAGTGTTGTCATCGGCGGCATCATCACCGAAAAGACGATCAAATACACAAAGCAGAATAAAGCGATGGCATTTATCACGATCGAGGATCTGTTTGGAACTGTGGAAGTTATCATTTTCCCGCGTGATTATGAAAAATACAGCCGTTATTTAAATGAGGATGAAAAAGTCTTTATTGCCGGACATGCTAACGTGGAGGAAGATAAAAACGGAAAACTGATCTGTGAAAAAATCTATTCCTTTGATGATACAAAACGCGAACTATGGCTTCAGTTTGCGACAAAAGAAGCGTTTGAGGAAAAAGAAAAAGAATTGTATTCCCTGCTTTATGGTTCGGATGGAAATGATGAGATCGTGATCTATATTGCATCACCGCGTGCCATGAAGAGACTGGGACAAAACCATAATATTCATATCAATCCGGAGCTTGTCGGTAACTTGACGGAATTTTTGGGCGAAAAAAATGTAAAAATTGTTGAAAAGAGCATTGAAAAGAAATAATAAAGAGATTAGAATAATAAAGATTAGAAAAATGGGTATATTATTTTAGGAGGGAACGATAAATGGCAAAAGAGATTAATACAATCGGTGTGCTGACAAGTGGTGGCGATGCGCCGGGAATGAACGCAGCCATTCGTGCAGTTGTAAGGGAAGCAATTGCAAAGGGAAAAAAGGTAAAAGGAATTAAGCGAGGTTACGCAGGACTTCTTCAGGAAGAGATCATTGATATGGAAGCAAAAGATGTTTCCGATATCATCCAGCGCGGTGGTACGATCTTACAGACAGCACGCTGTATGGAGTTTACAACAGCAGAAGGACAGCAGCGTGGTGCAGAGATCTGTAAGAAACACGGCATTGACGGAATCATCGTTATCGGCGGTGACGGTTCTTTTAAAGGTGCCCAGAAGCTGGCAGGACTTGGAATCAATACGATTGGTCTTCCGGGAACGATCGATCTTGATATCGCATGTACTGAGTACACGATTGGTTTTGATACAGCAGTAAATACAGCAATGGAAGCAATTGACAAAGTCCGTGATACATCAACATCCCATGAGCGTTGCAGTATCATTGAGGTTATGGGACGTGGTGCAGGTTATATCGCATTATGGTGTGGTATTGCAAACGGTGCCGAGGATATCCTGCTTCCGGAAAAATATGACTATGACGAGCAGAAATTAGTCAACCACATCATTGAGAACCGTAAACGTGGTAAACAGCATCATATCATTGTAAATGCTGAGGGAATCGGACATTCTTCCAGTATGGCAAAGAGAATCGAAGCTGCAACCGGTATCGAGACACGTGCAACTATCTTAGGTCACATGCAGCGTGGTGGAAGCCCGACATGTAAAGACCGTGTATATGCATCAACCATGGGTGCTTTAGCAGTAGATTTACTTTGCGAAGGAAAGACAAACCGTGTAGTTGGATACCGTCATGGTGATTTCGTTGATTATGATATCGACGAGGCACTTGCAATGACAAAGGAGATTCCGGAATATCAGTACGAGATCAGCAGAAACCTTTCTCTGTAATACAAGACAATAGATCGTTGATCTATTGTACAAGACAGTAGATGATAAACTATACAATTTGATGTTATATTACATAAATTTGATAGTTTTTGCATTTTAGAGAGAAATCCGTTATACTTAGCGACAGGTATAACGGATTTTTTAGTGAGGGAAATTATGATTACAAGTACATCAAACCAGCAGATGAAAAATTTGACACTGCTCATGAAAAAAGCAAAAGCCAGAAATGAACAGGGTGTTTTTGTGGCAGAGGGAAGAAAAATGTTTTTAGAGGCCCCGGTGGAATGGGTGAAACAGGTTTATGTTTCCGAGAGTTTTTATGAAACATGTACGCAGGGCAATATGCAGGATTGCATGGAATCCTGCACACCAAAACATGGGGAAGAAAAACTGAACAGAAAAGTACTGGAGCGTTTGAATGAAACCGGCTATGAGATCGTCTCTGACAATGTGTTTAAAAGTGTTTCCGACACACAGACACCGCAGGGAATTCTCTGTGTGATAAAGAAACCGGAGTATGCATTAGAGGAAATGCTCAAAGGGGAACAGACACATCTTCTGATCTTAGAGAGCATCCAGGATCCGGGAAATCTCGGCACGATGGTGCGCACCGGTGAGGGGGCAGGCATCACGGGTGTGATCATGAACCAGACGACCGTGGATCTGTTTAATCCGAAAACCATCCGTTCCACGATGGGAAGCATTTATCGTGTTCCTTTTTTCGTCACGAAAGATCTTCCTGAGACGATTTCATCACTCAAAGAGCAGCAGGTCAATGTCTATGCGGCGCACCTTAAGGGTATGCTTTCCTATGATGAGCCGGACTACAAGAAAAAGACAGCATTTCTGATCGGAAATGAGGGAAATGGATTGTCGGATGAGATCGCAGATTTGGCAGATACTTATATTAAGATTCCAATGCAGGGACAGGTGGAATCCTTAAATGCGGCGATCTCTGCATCACTTCTGATGTATGAGACGGGACGGCAGAGAAGACATTGATCAACAATAAAAATGGAGAGATAACAATTCATGAGAATCTGGTTTAAAATGATGAAGGGTACGCACCTGATCAAAGACATGACAGTGACAGATGAGTCAGATGATACGAGAACGCACAAAATTTTCAAGGCGTTAGATGAGGTATGTTATGCATTTGACCTTGGAAAACCGATCTGGTTAGATGCGAATGTGGAAGAGTTTAAGAGGCATGCAAAGACACGTTTTACGCAGGATTGTTTTATTGAGCATGTGGATTTTGATTTTCTGGAGATGCATGTGATCGAGGAGGATTAAAGGGAGAACATCCCAATATGGAGGACATGTTGTATGGCGCTGGAAAATAAGCTTGGAATTAAAAGTTCCGCGGAACTCGCGCGTGAAGAGGAACGTATCAGTAAAAAGAAGGCAGTAGAACTGTTTGAAAATGGTATGCTCGAGAAACTTGAGGCGGGAAAGTTTCAAACGTTATGTGAGATTCATAAATATTTATTTGATGATATCTATGACTTTGCAGGAAAAATCCGAACCGTAAATATATCAAAAGGCAATTTCAGATTTGCACCGCTTATGTATCTTGAAACAGCAATTAAAAATGTAGACAAAATGCCACAGAACACATTTGATGAGATTGTTGAAAAATATGTGGAAATGAACATTGTGCATCCGTTCCGTGAAGGAAATGGAAGAAGCATGCGCATCTGGCTGGATATGATGTTAAAAAAACAGATCGGACAGGTAGTAGACTGGAGTAAGATAGAAAAAGAAGACTATCTGATGGCGATGGAACGCAGTCCGATCAAAGATATTGAAATTAAATATATTTTAAAGGCAGCACTTACCGATCAGATCAATGACCGGGAAGTTTATATGAAAGGCATTGACCATAGTTATTATTATGAGGGATATGTCACGTATAAGACGGAAGAATTGTAGGGTGGCTGGCTTATGAAAAGGCAAGGGAGAGATCTCTTGCCTTTTGGTTATTTATGTCAGATTATGAAATAGAAAAATAAATATTTTACGTTAATATATGAAAATTTGGAAGATGCATGTTACAATAGTAAGTAAATAAAATATAAAGGCATAAAATAACAGATGGAGAAGGGGAATGTTAGCAAAATTAGAATTAAAGTTAAAATGTGAAAAAGAATTGACATATCAGATGTCATCATTGTTTCATGGGGCACTTATGGAATTGCTGCCAGAGGAATATGCAGATTATCTGCATATTTCAAGCCTTCATCCATATGCACAGCATTTAGAATGCAGAGAGGGGGACTGGTACTGGGTAATTACAGGACTGAATAAAGAAGCAGTGAAGATTATTATACAGGATACGTTGTGGAAAATAGAATACATTCTGATAAAAAAACATGATCTTAAAGTTTTGATAGTGAAGAAAAATTATATGGAAACAACATATAAAGAATTAATGGATCATTTTTATGAGGATGATGGGAAAAGGTATATTCAGATTCATTTTCTATCTCCGACTGCATTTAAACAAAATGGAAGGTATCTTTTTTATCCGGATCTTCGCTGTGTTTTTCAGAGTCTGATGAATAAGTACGACAGTGCCACAGCAGAAAATACAATGCATGATGAAGATACACTCGAACAGATATGTGAGCATGCACAGGTGATCAGGTATGATCTGAAAAGTGTAAGTTTTTCTTTGGAGGGTGTCAGGATTCCATCCTTTATCGGAAAAATAACCATAAAGCTGCATGGCACAGATACAATGGCAAATTTTGTAAACATGCTGTTCGAGTTTGGAGAGTATTCCGGGGTAGGAATCAAAACTTCCCTCGGAATGGGATATATGAAAATCATAAACGAAGGGGGAAGAAAATGATAACGGACGATCAGATAAAATTAATGATTGGAAGTCTGCTTCATGACATAGGAAAAGTTGTGTATAGAAGTGGGGATGGAAGAAATCACAGTCAGAGTGGATATGAGTATCTGAAGAATGAAGCACATATTTCAGATGATGAAATTTTAAACTGTGTGAGATATCATCATGGAATGTATTTAAAGAACGCATCCTTAGCAGAAGACGATAAGGCATATGTTGTTTACTATGCAGACAATGTGGCAGCATTTTCGGATCGCAGAGAGGCGGAAGCAGGAGAAGGCGGATTTGATAAAGCGATGCCGTTAGAGAGTGTATTTAATATTTTAAATGGAAATCACGGACAAAGTCATTATGCCATGCAGGTTTTAAATCCGAAGAATGGAATTAATTATCCGACAGAAGATGAAATATCTATGGATGAACATTTTTATCAGTCCGTCATTCAAAATATTACAGATAATTTAAAGGGCATCACGTTAGACGAAGAATACATCAATTCCCTGCTGGCTGTGCTTGAGGCAAATCTGACATACATTCCATCTTCTACTTCAAAAAAGGAGCTTGCAGATATTTCTTTGTATGACCACATGAAGATGACCGCAGCAGTTGCGTCATGCGTAATGCAGTTTCTGACTGCGAAAGGCGAAAAAAATTATAAGCAGAGCCTGTTTATCAATGCAGAGAAATCTTATGACGAGGAAATGTTTTTACTGTATTCCATGGATATTTCCGGTATTCAGAGTTTTATCTATACGATAGGAGAAAAAGGTGCATTAAAAGGACTGCGTGCGAGAAGTTTTTACCTTGAAATTATGATGGAGCATATTGTGGATGAACTGTTAGAGAAGTTGTCACTTTCAAGGGCAAATTTAATTTATACAGGAGGAGGACACTGTTATTTGCTTTTAGCGAATACGGATGATACCCGTGATATTTTAGAGCACTATGAAAAAAGTCTGAATCACTGGATGATGGAACATTTTGATACAGCGTTATATGTTGCCTGCGGATATGCGAAAGCAAATGCCAATGCGTTAAGAAATATGCCGAAGGGAAGTTATTCCGATCTGTATCTTACGATATCTAAGATGATTTCTGAGAAAAAATCGAATCGGTATAATGCAGATATGATCCGGAATCTGAATAGCAGAAAACATGAAGGAGAGCGGGAATGTAAAGTGTGCCGCAGGATAGCCCGCCTTACAGATGATAAATGTCAGGTATGTCTGGCATTAGAAAAAATGTCAGGAAGTATTCTGTATGAAAATTATTTTACTGTCATGAGTGAACCGGATAAAGATGCGCTGCCACTTCCGGAAAACAGGTACTTAGCAGCAGATACAAAAGAAAGTCTGTTAAAACGGATGGAATCAGAAAATTATGTCCGGTGTTATACGAAAAATGAAATTTATACCGGGAAACATGTTACTACAAAATTGTGGGTTGGAGATTATACGACAGGTGACACGTTTGAAAAACTGGCAGAACAGGCAAAAGGTGTGGAAAGAATTGGAATCCTTCGTGCGGATGTGGATAACCTTGGAACGACTTTTGTTTATGGACTGCAGAGACCGGATGGAGATGACAAATATGTAACACTTTCGAGAACATCTACATTGTCACGGCAGTTGTCTTTATTTTTTAAATGTTATATCAATGAGATACTTCGGAAAGGAACAGCAGACAATTTTGGTGGAAGTGGGGAACGAAAAGCGGTAATTGTATATTCTGGTGGAGATGATGTGTTTTTAGCCGGAGCGTGGAATGATGTGATCGCAGCTTTTATGGATATCAGAAATGCGCTTGAAAAATTTACACAGGGAACGCTGACAATATCAGGAGGTGTTGGTATTTACGATGCGAAATATCCGCTGAATGTTATGGCAAAAGAAGTGGAAAGACTTGAAGACAGATCAAAACATGTGGAAGGAAAAAATGCAGTTACGCTGTTTGATGAAACATATGCTTATCCATGGAATGTATTTATACAAAATGTTGTTACAGAAAAGATAGGTGTGCTTAAGAATTATTTTGATCAGAATGATGAGCACGGTATGGGATTTTTATATCATCTCATGGAATTGTTAAGGGAAAGTGGGAACAACATCAATTTTGCAAGATATGTTTATCTGTTGTCGAGAATGGAACCACAGGAACATGAAAATAAAGAAAAACGGGCGGCTTACCGGAGTTTTTCAAAAAAGATGTACGAGTGGAGCGGGAAAGAACAGGATAGAAAAGAACTGATCATGGCAATCTATCTGTATGTATATCTGAATCGCAAAAGAGAGGAGCAGGATTAAATGAAATTGACAGAAGAAAATTATGTGGGGATTGCAGAACAGGCAATCAAGGAACTGTGTAGTGAAAAAGACCAGAAAGGGAGACTGGTTGGTCCGGTAACAACATCCAAGATCAGAAATCTGCTTGCCATGACATCCGATATTTACAATGATGTGGTCAATAGTCAGAGCGACAAGCTGAATGCAGAAATAATTGGACGGATCAACTACATGAAGATTCGTTTTATCTATGAAGCAGGGCGTGAACCGAAGGTAAAGAAACTGGTAGATAAAGCAAAGATTTTAGAGCACTTAGAAGAGATCAAAGGCAGCAGAGACCAGTATATTTTATTCAGCCGGTATATGGAAGCCTTGGTTGCATATAGAAAATTTTATGGTGGACGTGATGAGTAGAGGGAGGATGAAATAATGTTTGCAAAGGTTAAAATCAGTGGGGTGTTAGAGACAGTAACGGGTTTACATATTGGCGGATCGAGCGCTTTTTCTGCAATTGGTGCAGTAGATTCTCCTGTCATCCGGGATGCAAGGACGAATATGCCGATGATTCCGGGTAGCAGTTTAAAAGGAAAATTAAGGACACTTCTGGCAAAAAAATATAATCAGACAGTAGCGAAAACACCGGATGAGGATGCGGTATGTCTGACAAGTCTGTTTGGAAGTGCGAAAAAAGGTCAGGTAAAGACTAGTAAAATCCTGTTTAACGATATGTTTCTTGAAAATATGGATGAATTAAAATATGCAGGGCTGACAGGTGCAACAGAGGTTAAATTTGAAAACAGCATCCAAAGAACAACGGCAGTAGCGAACCCCAGACAGATCGAACGTGTGGTAAGAGGAGCAAAATTTCCGATGCAGTTGATTTATGAAGTGACGGATGAATCGGAAATGGTTCATGATTTTGAAATATTAAAAGACGGGTTTCAACTTTTAGAATATGATTATTTAGGCGGCAGTGGATCAAGAGGTTATGGACGTGTCAAAATCATGGATATCCATGTGGAACCTGTGATAGGGGAAGTGTCGGAAGATGTTTTGTCTCAGTGTAAGAAAATCATGAGTGCAGTGGAATAAAATAAATTTGCAGAATTGATTTTTGACTACAGAGAGAAAAGAAATGAGGCGGGACATGGAATATACGATCTATCAGTTAGAATTTAAAACGGGTGTTCATTTTGGTACCGGAATGTTAAATGAAAGTGCCTGCACGTTTAAGGCAGATCAGTTATTTTCAGCACTTTATATAGAAGCTTTAAAATTGAATCTGCAACAGCAGTTTTATGATGCTGTGAAAAAAGGAAATCTGTTAATTTCAGATGCATTTCCATATATTGGACAGCAGTACATGATTCCAAAACCGATGATATATGTGGAGCCGGTAAACCGCGGGGAATCGAAGCAGAAAAAAGCATATAAAAAGATGAAGTTTATCCCGGTAGAATGTTTAAGTGATTTTTTGAGTGGAAAGATGGATCTGTCAAATGATCCGATGGAACATTATGGACATTATTTTCAGCAGACGATGGCAGCTGTCCGCACCGGGGAGGAGACTCTGCCGTACCGGGTTGGAACATTTTATTATGGAGAGGGATGTGGCCTGTATATCATTGCCGCGTATCAAAGCGAAAATGAAAAATGTCTTATGGAAAAATTGCTGACAGCATTGTCCTATACAGGAATTGGTGGAAAAAAATCAGGTGGACTTGGAAAATATAGATACAATGAGGGGCAGATTCCGGAACAGCTTTTAGAATGTCTGCAGAAAAAATCGGACAGATATATGTTATTGTCAGTTGCACTTCCTGCAGATGAGGAATTGGAAAATGCGATGGAAAATGCATCCTATTTGTTAGAAAAAAGATCTGGATTTGTGGCATCTTCAGATTATGCAGAGGAGTGGAGAAAAAAGAAGGATCTTTATGTATTTACAGCAGGTTCCTGTTTTGTAAATTGTTTTGCCGGAGATATCTATGATGTGTCGGAAGGAGGAAAACATCCTGTATACCGATATGCAAAACCGATTTTTATGGGGGTATCATTATGAGGGATTATTTGAAACATTACCGGGTGAAAATAAGTGTATTATCCCCAGTATATATAGGTTCCGGTGAAAAAACAGGAAAAAAAGAGCATATCTATATGCCGTGGAATCATCATGTGATCATACCGAATGTGGAGAAGATGTACATGGATCTGCAGAAAAAAGGACTCGGAAAAGAGTTTGCAGACTATATGATGGATGGGCGGCCGAAGGAACCTTCTCTATCCCAGTGGCTTGGACAGCATAAGATGCAGCGGGAAGATTATGAGAGATGGAAATTGTATGAGATGGATGCAGGGGAAGCATTTGTTTCACAGACAGCCAGACCAAAAGAGATTGAAGCCTTTGTGAAGGATGCATATGGTATGCCGTATGTTCCGGGCAGTACTTTAAAAGGCATGTTCCGCACGGCACTGATTGCAGATGAGATACAAAAATGTCCGGAAAAATATGAAAGAACAGGCAGGGAGATACAGTCTGCTTCCGCAGAACGCGCAAGCAGGAAACAATGCCTTGCAAGAGAGACAAAACGTTTAGAACAACAGATATTTTATACTTTAAACCGTGATGAAAAAAAGCCTGCAAATGCTGTTAATGATAATCTTTCCGGTCTGCATGTAGGTGACAGCCAGCCTATCAGTGTGGATCAGCTGACATTAAGCCAGAAGATCGATGTTACACTAGACGGTACAGAAAAACCGCTGAATGTATTGCGGGAGACACTGATCCCCGGAACAGAGATTTGCTTTGATGTATCAATTGACACGACAATCTGCCCGTATCAGATGGAAGATATCATAGAAGCACTGAATATTTTCCAGAATATCTGTAACCGGTATTTTTATGCAAGATTCCACTGGGAGGCAAAGGAAAAAAATACAGTATGGTTAGGTGGAGGATGTGGTTTTCTTTCAAAGACGGTTTTATATCCATTGCTTGGCAGTAATGCGGTAAAAGTCGTGGATAATGTGTTTAAAAATACACTGGGAAAAAATTATGTTGTGCATAAACATACCAAAGACCTGCAGCTTAAACTGGCACCGCATGTCTGTAAGTGTACAAAGTATCAGGGAAAGCTGTATCATATGGGGATGGGGAGGATTGAATTTGAGGAAATATAACAATTTTGCGCCGATAGGCTTAAAATCAGGCTTTGTGATCGGTATGATCCAGTTTGATATTGAGATTTCTCTCATTTGCGGGTTTGCCCCGCAAATGGGGGATGAAAGCCTTGTGTTTGGAGAGGTGTAAGGGACAGGATTGAAATATAAGAACCCCGTGGAGGGGACGAGAACAATTCAATTACCTTTGCTAACTTCTTCATAGACATATTGAAATATAAGAACCCCGTGGAGGGGACGAGAACATTCCTGTGTCTTTGCATAGTTGTGTTTTGGTTATTTTTATTGAAATATAAGAACCCCGTGGAGGGGACGAGAACATATTCTCCCTTCTGTGCAATAAAAAAGACAGCCTAATTGAAATATAAGAACCCCGTGGAGGGGACGAGAACTATAATGTCCGTATTCATTGGTTTGTTTTTTGAAATTGAAATATAAGAACCCCGAGGAGGGGACGAGAACTTGCCTGACTTATCTGTATAGTTAAAATCGGAGAATTATTGAAATATAAGAACCCCGAGGAGGGGACGAGAACCTTTAGCTGTTTTTGTTATATACTTACACAAGTATAATTGAAAAAATCTTCAGTAAGGGGACAAATAAAAACAAGGGAGGAAACACATGAGTTATCTTTATGTCAGTGAACAGGGTGCGAGTATCGGGATAGAAGCAAATCGTTTTCAGGTAAATTACAAGGATGGAATGATAAAAAGTATTCCAGCTGAGACGTTAGAGATGATCGAAGTATTTGGCAGTGTCCAGATTACGACACGCTGCCTGACGGAATGTTTAAAACGGGGGGTGAATATCCTGTTTTATTCCACAAGCGGGGCGTATTATGGAAGGCTGATCTCAACTTCCCATGTGAATGTGCAAAGACAGCGTATTCAGGCGGAAATTGGACACAATGAAACATTTAAACTGGAAATGTCAAAAAGAATCATTGATGCAAAGATCCGCAATCAGGTTGTTGTTTTGCGCAGATATGCGCGAGGCAGAGATGAAGATATTCATAGAATGATCATTGAGATGCAGAATATGCAGAAAAAACTGCCATATGCGAAGAGTGTGGAACAGGTTATGGGATATGAGGGAACGGCAGCAAAAATATATTTTAAAGTATTGGGGAAGTTAATTGATGAACAATTTGTTTTTGAAGGCAGGTCAAGACGTCCTCCGATGGATCCGTTTAATTCGCTGATCAGTCTTGGCTACTCGATTATCTTAAATGAATTATATGGAAAGATTGAGGGAAAAGAATTAAATCCATATTTTGGAGTGATGCATAAAGACAGAGAAAAGCATCCTACCTTAGCAAGTGATCTGATGGAAGAATGGAGAGCCGTATTAATTGACACAACAGCGCTTAGTATGTTAAATGGACATGAATTGGTAAAAGAAGATTTCTATACTGGAATCGATCAGCCTGGAGTCTTTTTAGAAAAGGATGGATTCCGGAAATATATTCAGAAACTGGAGGGAAAATTTCGTACAGAGAACAGATACCTTTCGTATATTGATTACAGTGTCAGCTTCCGGCGTGCAATGGATCTTCAGGTTAATCAGTTTGTAAAGGCAATTGAAACGGAAAATGTGAATGAATATATGCCGGTGATCATTCGGTAATTGGTTTGATAAATGTGGGGGGAAAGACAAATGGAAAATTATTTTTGGAATACTGGGGAAGAAAATAGCATAAAGAAGCTGTATATTCTCGTGATTTATGATATTGTTGATAATAAGCGAAGAGTCAGGTTTGCGAAGAAAATGAATGGATATGGTTTTTGGGTTCAGAAATCGGCATTTGAGGCGATGATTACGGAAAATTTATATCGACGTCTGTTACATGATATTCCAGAGCTGATTGACCGTAGATCGGACAGCGTAAGAGTTTACAAAATAAGAGGATACGGAGAGGTTAATCTTTTTGGGGCAAGTCCTGAAATTAAAAATGAAGAAGTGATTATTATAGGGTAATATGACAAAAGATATATTATAAATACACTGGGCAGAAATTATGTTGTGCATAAACATACCAAAGACCTGTAGCTTAAACTGGCACCGCATGTCTGTAAATGTACAAAGTATCAGGGAAAGCTGTATCATATGGGGATGGGGAGGATTGAATTTGAGGAAATATAATGATTTTGCTCCGATAGGCTTAAAATCAGGCTTTGAGAATGTTATACACCAGTTTGATATTGAGATTTCTCTCATTTGCGGGTTTACCCCGCAAATGGGGGATAAAAAGCCTTGTGTTTTAGGAGGTGTAGGGGACAGGATTGAGATAAGAGACCCCCGTAGAGGGGACGAGAACTCTTTAAATTAATGCTTAACTTGTTGTTTTCATCATTGAGATAAGAGACCCCCGTAGAGGGGACGAGAACGTAAAGCCTTTATTCAATTATCAATGTACTTGAGAATTGAGATATAAGACCCCCGAGAAGGGGACGAGAACCAGATGGGTTTGATTTTTCTTGCATCTTCCTGAATTGAGATAAGAGACCCCGCGGAGGGGACGAAAACTTGAAAACCTGCCCCGGATAAATCAAATTAGGGTTTACTGAGATATAAGAACCCCGCTAAGGGGACAAAATTAGAATAAATTTTTACTAAATAACCATGCAGGAAAATTAAATCATTATTACGAAAGATGGAGGTTATTATGAACCAGACGATATTGTTTACACCAGTGGGAGGAACCGACCCGATTTCATTAAATAATTATCATGATGGATCAATATTGCATATTTGCAGATTCTATAAACCGGATAAAGTCATTTTGTACATGTCAAAAGAAATGTTGGATTTTCAGGAGAAAGATGACAGGTATCGTTATTGTCTGGACCGTCTGGCAAAGATGCAGAATCGTTCCATGGTTTATGAGATCATAGAACGCCGGGAGCTTACCAGAGTACATGAATTTGATTACTTTTACGAGGATTTCAGGAAGGTGATCAGCTGTATATATGAGACGATGGATGAATCGGATACATTGCTTTTAAATGTGTCATCCGGTACACTGGCAATGAAAAGTGGATTGCTGGTATTGCAGACATTAGGGGAGTTTCCTGCAAAAGTAATTCAGGTGGCGACACCAGTAGGAAAATTGAATGAGCAGGTGCATGAGGGATATGATGTAGAAACTTTATGGGAATTGGATGAGGATAATCAGGAAGGTACACAAAACAGATGTAAGGAAATACAGTGTCCGACACTTTCAAAGATAAAAAAAGAGGAAATTATAAAAAAACATATTTTTGTATATGATTATCAGGCTGCGCTTGATGTCACGGATTCATTACCAGCGGAGCAGACAGCGCAGTATAGGGATTTAATTTATCTGGCGGCAAGGAGAGTGTTATTAGATTTTGTGAATGTTGATAAGACAATCCAGAAAACAAATTTTCAATGTCTGCCGGTGCGGTCTTCTTCCCAGAGAAAATATTTTGAATATGCACTTACGATCGATATTCGATTAAAACGTGGTGAGTATGTGGATTTTATCAGGTCGATCACACCGATTGTGGTGGATTTGTTTGAGATGATATTAAAAAAACAGTGTGGTATCAAAGTAGACGATTATTGCGACCAGTATAAACGTGCAGGACAGTGGAAGAGAATGTGGTCAGCAAAAAAATTAAATGGAACGGAAGCAGGAGATGTACTGAATAGTCATTATCAGAAAATGGGAAAAAGATTTGAAGCAAAAGATGTGTATTCAGAACATCTGAAAATACTCACCGATCATTTTTCGAGTGATACCCGCTTAAAACAGTTGATGGAAGATCTTAGAAATGTGGAAAGTAATATCCGGAATCTTGCTGCGCATGAGATTGTGTCTGTGACAGATGAGACAATTAAAAACCTGACAGGTTTTTATGGCAGGGATATCATGAGTAAAATCAGGGAGCTTTTTGGATACACGGAGATTTCCATACGAAAAGAGTATTGGGATTCTTATGATGAAATGAACAGGAAAATCCTTGAGCAGATGTCAAATGAATAAAATATACAAACAAAACACAAAAAATGTGAATATTTCACAAAAGCAATGTATAAATTATTGACATGAAATATTTAGAAACATATAATGTGATTGGAGGTGTGGGATATGTTACTTGAATTTTCATGCAGTAATTATAAGGCAATTAAGGAGAAAATAGTATTTTCCATGGTTGCAGGAAGTGATAAATCACATCAGGAAGAATTGTATGAATTTGATGATTACCGGGTGTCAAGAATCACATCTGTATATGGTGCAAATGGTGCTGGAAAAAGTACATTGATTGATGCGGTAGGGTATCTAGGCTTTTTGGTGAGGGAATGTGTGAAATTTCAGGAAGGAGATAAGATTCCGAGAACACCACATAAACTTTCAGCAGAGAAACCGACAGCGTTTGATATTCAGTTTGTTGTGGATGGAATACGTTATGCGTATGGATTTTCCATGAATGATGTTGAGTTTCTGGATGAGTATTTGTATCATTTTCCATCTGGAAGACAGGCGAAGATATTTGAACGTGAAGGTACAAAGTTTTCATATGGAATAAAGTATAAGAAAGAACTGTCTCAACTGGAGAGTAAGACAAAAAGTAATAAATTATTTCTGACTACGGCAGAAGCGTGGTGCAGTTTAAAGGAAATCATTCATCCTTTCAGGTTTTTTAAAGAAGAATTGATTGTTCATGGAATTGGACCTGATAATTGGTTTGAATACTCTGCAGAACAGATTCGGACAAATTCTGGTATGAAACAAATATTAGTTGTGTTCATGCAAAAAATAGGAATTCCAATTAAGGATATCCAGGTAAAAATAGAAAACAGACAATTGACAACACAGGATATGCCGCTTGAATTATTAAATAAGGTCCAGATGTTAACTGGTATGGGTTCATTGCAGACAATAGAAGTAAAGTTTGTATATAAAGATTATATTTTGAATATCAATGAGGAGTCACAGGGAACACAGAAACTTTTTAAATTGCTATGTCCGTTTATAGATGTGCTAGTCAATGGAAAAGTGTTATTTTATGATGAACTTGAAGCTAGTCTCCACCCTGCACTTGTAGATGAATTAATCCACACATTTAAAAACTGGAAAAGTGAAAAAAATCCACAATTAATTTTTTCCTCCCATGATACAAGTTTGTTGGATCTGGATTTATTCCGCAGAGATCAAATATGGTTTGCAGAAAGAAATCCCGGGTTGTGCACGACAGAGTATTATTCTTTAGTGGAATTGAAAAATGTCAGAAAGGATGACAATATAAAAAAAGGATATATCAATGGTCGATATTCGACAATTCCGTTAAAGGGAAGCAGTTTGATCGAAGTTTTGGGAGGTGAATAAATTTGGAACGAAAGCTAGGACTCAGTTCCAGAAATGAAAATTCCAGAAATATGTTAGTGCCGGATATGCACGTTTCAAAACTTGATGAAATGTATGAACAGTTTTGCAAAAATGTGGAAACGGTAAAAGAAAAGTTTCATATTGCAGAACAATTAGATAACGTTCATGAAGAAAAAGCAGTAAAAGATATTTATCGGTCACAGATTGTGTTTTTGGAAAGTGCACTGGATTATTATATGCATTGTCTTGGAATTTATGCGATGGTACAAATGTATAATAATCACTGGGATAAAACACGGGGATATTCCGATTTAAAGGTGCCGATTGATAAGGTAATGGATGCTGTTATGCATCCCGAAAATACAGGGTGGATTGACGCGGTAATTGTGTCTTACCATGCATCAAAAACATATATGAGTGCGAAAGAGATTAAGGGGCAGTTATCATTAATTGTTGGAAAAGATTTTTTTGATAAAATAGCAAATGAAATGTTTTATGACAAGGAGAGCAGAGTGAAACCAGCAGACAAATTGGCAAGAGCATTGACAGATTTGTTTGAACGCAGAAACAAGATAGCACATCAGGCAGATAGAAATCACCAGACGGGAGATTTGTATGATATTAACCGGCAGGATGTGGAAAATGCAATAGGTGTTGTTGAAACATTTGTTACAACTGTTCATAAGTTATTAACGGAATAAGAGTACTGCATGACATAAAAAAGCAAGGGACAACATCCCTTGCTTTTTTCTCCCCTCTGTGCTACACTGTCACAAGCTGACAAGACACATGTTAACCACATGAAAAACAGCAAAGAGGAGTAAGAAACTCCGGATTGGAGAAATTATGGAAAAAGTAAAGGCATTTTGTAAACGGAAAAACATTGAGATATCCGTCAAGCGCTACCTGATTGATGCACTTGGTGCGATGGCACAGGGATTATTTGCATCGCTTTTGATCGGAACAATCATCAGTACACTTGGAACGCAGCTTCATATTCCGATTCTTGTGACAGTCGGAACTTACGCGAAAGCGGCAGTCGGACCGGCCATGGCGATCGCAATCGGATATGCACTGCAGGCAGCGCCCTTAGTACTGTTTTCACTTGCGGCAGTCGGTGCGGCGGCAAATGAACTTGGCGGGGCAGGTGGGCCGCTTGCGGTACTTGTGGTTGCAATTTTTGCAGCAGAATTCGGAAAAGCAGTTTCCAAAGAGACAAAAATCGATATTATTGTCACTCCGTTTGTGACCATTTTTGTCGGGGTCGCGCTTTCTATCTGGTGGGCTCCGGCGATCGGTGCGGCAGCGAGTGCAGTTGGCAATGCGATCATGTGGGCAACGGAACTGCAGCCGTTTTTCATGGGAATCATTGTATCAGTGATCGTAGGAATCGCACTGACACTGCCGATCAGCAGTGCTGCGATCTGTGCCGCACTTGGACTTACCGGTCTTGCAGGAGGGGCAGCACTTGCAGGATGCTGTGCACAGATGGTTGGATTTGCAGTGGCAAGTTTCCGCGAAAATAAATGGGGCGGACTGTTTGCACAGGGAATCGGTACATCGATGCTTCAGATGGGAAATATCGTAAAAAATCCACGTATCTGGCTGCCGGCGACATTGGCGTCTGCAATCACCGGACCGATCGCAACGTGTCTGTTCCATTTACAGATGAATGGTGCAGCAGTTTCCTCCGGTATGGGAACCTGTGGACTGGTCGGACAGATCGGTGTCTATACCGGGTGGATTGCAGATATTGAAGCGGGAAGCAAAACAGCCATCACACCAATGGACTGGATCGGACTGATCTTAGTCAGTTTTATTCTGCCGGGCATTTTATCATGGCTTTTTAGTGTGCTGTTCCGTAAAATCGGCTGGATCAAAGAAGGTGATATGAAGCTGGACTTATAAATCGGTAAAAGTTTAGAAATAAATCCCCAATAATAAGGAAAGTATGGTATACTGTAAATAGTAGTCATTACAGGGACGCTATGTATAAAATTACATTTTGCGCTGCAAAATAAGGAGGATTTTTATGGATAAGCCATTCACCTTAAGTGAGGGCGTTGACAGTTGGAACACGATTATTTTTTTATACAATTCCGCATTGAAGGAGGTACGTACCAAAGTTGAAATCTTAAACGATGAGTTTCAGCAGGTACATCAGTACAACCCAATAGAATATATTAAGTCAAGGATCAAGACGCCTGAGAGTATTGTGAAAAAGTTAAAGCGTTACGGATATGAGTCGTCGATCGACAATATGGTTAATTATGTCAATGACATTGCAGGTATCCGTATTGTCTGCTCTTTTACTTCTGATATTTATAAGCTTGCAGAGATGATTGGAAAACAGAACGATCTGACCGTTATTTCCATCAAGGATTACATTAAAAATCCGAAGGAGAGCGGTTATAAAAGTTATCATATGCTTGTAACTGTTCCGATATTTTTATCGGACTGCGTGATCGATACCAAGGTGGAGATACAGATCCGGACGATGGCGATGGATTTCTGGGCAAGCTTAGAGCATAAGATCTATTACAAATTTGAGGGAAATGCGCCCGGCTATATCAGCAGGGATCTAAGAGAATGTTCCGATATTGTTTCTATGCTGGATGCAAAGATGCTCCAGCTAAATGAAGCAATCATACAGGCGAAAGAAGCACAGGAGGAGCAGACGGGTGCAGTATAATTACGACTTCGAGATTATGTCACTCGTCATTTTTGTGGTTATCAGCGGTCATTTCCTGTTGATCAGACAGTTCCCAACGGTTAAGTCGAAAGTATTTGGCAGACTGCTTTGGGTGTGTCTTGGCGAGTGTATCGCAAATATTTTATCATGTATTGGACTGGCAAATGCAGCAATCGTTCCGCTAATCTGGAACGAATTGTTTGCGTTTGCTTTTTTTGCGTTGGAAGGAGCGGCTTCTTATCTGATGTTCCGCTATATGGAAGAGGTATGCAGCTTTTCCGGAGTAGCAGGTCGGATGATAAAATACATGGGAAAAGTCCCGTTTTTCTTTTTCGAGATCATGCTTTTAGCGACACCGTGGATGGGCTTTTTCTTTTATTTTAAAGATGGCAGCTATTATCAGGGAAATTTTGCATGGTTTGGCTATGTGTATATTGGATACTATTTTTTTATGAACCTGCTTCTTGTGTTTTTGGGGAGAGCGCGTATTGAGACGCGGATCAAGGTAATCGTTATCTTATACAGTATTGTGGCAGTTCTTATGGTGGTGCTTCAGTATGAGAGAAAAGAAATGCTGCTTACCAGTGCGGCAAATATGCTGTTTATTCTGATGATCTATATGGCAATGCAGAATCCGTCTGCTTATATTGACAGTGAAACCAGAACCAGTGATGAGCAGGCATTTCTGATCCAGATGAAAAATGTAACGGAGCAATCCGGCAAAAAAGTATTTTTTGTGGTACATATCAGACAGATGCATCATATCGAAATGCTTTTAGGATATGAAAACAGCAGGCGGCTGTTTGCCGAAGTGGGACATTATCTTACCGCACTGTGTGGAAAGTTCTGTGTGTTTCGCAATGCGGAGGATACATTTACCATTCTGCTGGATGAGGGAAAAGAAGAACACATAAAGGGGCAGATCAAAAAAAGATTTGAACAGGATTTTCATGTGTCTGGCAATTCGATTTCTTTAAATGAGATCATGATCACCCTGCATTATCCAAGAGATTTTTGTTCTCTGGCAGAGTACAGGGCACTGTATGGATATTTGCTGGAAGCGGCACAAAATTCAGGGAAACAGATCTTTTTTGAGGTGGATGAAGCCGTAAAAAAAGACTATTACCGAAGAAATAAGGTAGAGCAGGCGGTGGATCGTGCAATTACGGAAAACAGATTTGAAGTATATTATCAGCCGATCTATTCCCTGAAAGAAAAATGTGTTGTATCATTAGAGGCGCTGGTGCGTCTGAAGGATGAAAAACTTGGAGCCATTCCACCGGATGAGTTTATTCCGTTGGCGGAGCAAAACGGAACGATCACACAGATCAGTGAGATCGTACTTGAAGAGTGCTGCCGTTTTCTGGCAAAACATGTACTTCCAAATCCATCGCTTGGGATACGGACGATTCATGTAAATATTGCTGCAGCGCAGTGCCTGAACCGGAATCTGAAAGAAAGCATACTGCCAGTGTTAGAGCGTTATCATGTGCCGACACATATGATCACACTGGAGCTGACAGAGCGGACAGCGATTGAAGCACCAAAGCTGATGTTATGGCACATGCAGGAGTTTGGCAAAATCGGCATGGGGTTTGCAATGGATGACTATGGAAACGGCAATTCAAACTGTTCTTATCTGATCCGTTTTCCATTTCGGGAAATCAAGATTGATAAAGACATGACCTGGTCCTATTTTGAAAATCCAACTGCAAAAATCGTGATTGAAAATGAAATAAAGACGATACAAAAACTCGGTCTCCCGCTGATCATGGAGGGCGTGGAAAAGAAAGAACAGAGTGATGCCCTAGAGACGCTTGGTGTGGATATGATCCAGGGATATTATTACGGGAAACCGATGCCGGAGACGGAGTGTCTGCGCTATATCAGAAGAATGCATTTTGCCAAAGAGGAATATGGAAAGAGTTGATGGAAAGTTTATGTTAAAAATAGCATTTTGTGATGATGATTTAGAGATATTAAAAGAACTTGGTATCTTATTGGACAAATATAAAAAAGAAAGAGACGAAGACCTTACCTGTACGGTATTTCAGAGTCCCTTAGAGTTACTGGCCGCGATTGAGAAAGGGTTTTCTTTCGATATTTCATTTTTGGACATTTTAATGCCGGGGGAAAACGGAATTGAGACTGCAAAAGAAATCAGACAGTATGATAATAATATGAAAATTATTTTTCTTACCTCATCTCCGGAGTTTGCAGTACAGTCTTATACGGTCGGGGCATATTTTTATCAGTTAAAGCCAGTCTGGGAGGAAAGCTTTTTCCGGCTGATGGATTCCGTGCTTGCAGAGTGCACAAAGACACAGGAAAACAGTCTGATTCTGCGGAGCAAAGAAGGAATTACAAGAATTGACCTTGAAAAGTTAGAATATTGTGAAGTGATAGGACGGACGCTCTTTTTTCATCTCGGAAATGGAAAAGTATTTGAGAGTGTCGGCAGTTTAGACGATTTATTTTTGCAGTTAAAGCCTTATGGCAATTTTTTACGGCCACATCGGTCATTTCTGGTAAATATGGATTATATACAGAATATTTCTTACCGTGCAATTAAACTGATAAGTCTTGCAGAAATACCAATCCCGCATGGAAAATGCTCGGAGATAAAGAATAAATATCTCGAGTATGCGTTTAACAGAAAGCAGGTATTTTTATCATGAATCTTCTTTATGTAACAAATGGTGCAGCAGTCGGGATATTCGGCATGGTTTTGTCCGGGGCTTTTTGTGATATTCACTGGACGAAAGAAAAACGGGAATTTCTTGTTGGAAGTATTTTTGTGCTGCTTGCCATGCAGGGCGTGATGTATCTGTTGGCCGGGGCAGCGACAATCCGTTATCTTTATCCTGTGATCACACATGTCCCGATGTGTATTGCCCTTTACATTTTAACGAAAAAACGTCTGTGGACAGTGATTTCCGTGCTGACCGCTTATCTCTGCTGTCAGCTTCGCAGGTGGGTGGCACTTTTTATAATGGCTGTGTTTGTGAACAGTGAAACGGTGCAAAATGTGACGGAACTGATTGTTACACTGCCGTTATTATTTCTTTTACTGCGCTTTGTGGCACCCTCGGTGCGGGCAATATCAAATTATCCCGTGTCAATACAGCTTCAGTTCGGGTTGATTCCGGCATTGGGCTACGGCTTTGATTACCTGACGAGAGTTTATACGGATTTACTTTCAGAAGGCATACCGGCGGCAGTGGAATTTATGCCGTTCGTCTGCTGTATTGCTTATCTGGTGTTTGTGCTTCGTACTTCAGAGGAGGAGCGGAAGAAAAATGAACTTGAGCAGATGCAGAGCTGTCTGAATCTCCAGATTTCCCAGGCGGTCCGCGAGATTGAGGCTTTGAGGGAGTCGCAGAAAGATGCCAGTACCTATCGGCATGATTTAAGACATCATATGCAGCATCTGTTATCATGTATCGAGAATGGAAAAATTGAACAGGCAGAAGGCTACATTCATGAAGTATGTGTGCAGATTGAGGCAGGCAGGGTAAAAAATTACTGTGAGAATGAGACGGTCAATCTTATTTTTTCCTCTTTTGCAGGAAGGGCGGAAAGTGCTGGTGCCACAATGAACATAAAAGCGGTGGTGCCATATATTCTTCCGGTTTCGGAGACAGATTTGTGTGTGCTTTTATCAAATGCGTTAGAAAATGCACTCCATGCGTGTACCGCACAGGAGCAGAAGGGAACGATAGATATTTTAGCGTATGAGAAGAACGGGAGGTTCTTTTTTCAGGTCACGAATCCATGCAGAAAAGAAGTAGCATTTGAAAACGGTGTTCCGGTTACCGACCGGCCGGGGCATGGAATCGGCGTACGCAGTATTTGTGCAATTGTTGACCGGTATGGTGGTATGTACAGCTTTCTGGTAGAAGATAATAAATTTATTTTACGCGTTTCTTTATAAGGTGCAGCTTTATGCTGCACTTTAAAAGAGACAACAAAACTACATATGAAAAATAAAAAATGTCGATTGAGTGCACATTATAGTCGATTCAGAACAAGTTAATCCACTGCAGCACAAAATACGGTACATTAATGTCAACAGAGAGAAATGAAAAACAAATGACAAAGGAGAGAAAAATTATGAAAAGAAAAATTTTAGCAATTATGTTGAGTTCAATGCTGGCATTCTCTTTTACCGCCTGCGGGAATACCGAGGAGACTGCTGATGGCACAGTGACAAACGCAGAGGCAGATGTAGATGTGGCAGATACTGGCACTGATGTGGAGACCGATGCGGCAGAGAACGATGCAGCAGATATTGTTGTGGACACAGAGGCAGCAGATGCACAAAGCGAAGATGTGGAAACAGATTCTACCGAGGACTTATTCTGCCTGCTTGATGTGCCGATTTTAGAGATGCCGGACTTAGCAGGAACAACCTGGAGTTTCTGTGGGGGTAACATTGGCGGTGTGCAAATGACACAGGACGATTATGATGCTGCATTAGAGCAGTATGGCGGAAAATTGGAGATCGTGTTTAGCGATGATGGTTCCACTGTACAGATGGTACAGGGAGGTGGAACGTTAGACGGTGTCTGTGAATATCATTATGAGGATGAAGGTGTGCGTTTAACATTTGACAATAACGGCACAGATCTGGTATACGCCTGCGTGTTTGCAGATTTTGACGGACTGACAATGGTAGCATTGTCCGATACTTCCGGATACAATGCAGTATATTTTGTACAGTAAAGGAGTATTTGAATGGAAATCTCTGTAATTGTTTGTTTGCTTGTGATTTTGCTTGCCATATG
>OGCY01000068.1_pt1 | contig 59545 bp, 71 predicted proteins | sample 1570311 | NCBI WGS metagenome assembly OGCY01 (sample SAMEA2582165, study PRJEB24529) | metagenome | biome: Human gut stool | place: China | collected 2011
ATAACAAAAGGCAGCCCACTATGGACTACCCTGATAAAAATAAAAAGCAGCAAATTCCGGCAATCCACTCCTTACTATGTATTATCCTTCAACCCATAACACTGGTATAGCATTTCTGTCATTTTCTTCTTATCTGTTCCCCTTATACCCAAGGACTTTAAATCCACTGTTTCATCAGCTATTTCAGATAAGAACTTTTTCATATCCTCTGCTATTTCCGGACTGAGGACTTGCCTTGTATTGGCTGTGATTAACTGTGCTAATCGGAACACATCGTTTTTATGTTTCTTTATGTTTTTGCTATCGACCTGCTCTCCATTCAACTTGCGTTCCTTTAAATCCAGCCATGCTTTCGTCTTAAATGGAATCAGGCAAGTCGGACTTAATACCGGAATGCCATCAACCATCATTTGTCCGGTTTTTAACAATTCATAATATGCTTCATTTAAAAGGATTGCCGACAAACTGGATATTTCATCATCTATCGGAAGCGGAGTGAGAACTGCATCATCTTCCAATATAATAAAATCCGGATTTCTGGAAAATATTTCTATCATATATGGATATTCTTTACTTTTCGGAGATATGAAACGATAAAACTGTGCATTTCCAGTGCTTTTATTCAAATGCTCATATCCTGCTTCTTTGACATACTCCCAAAACTGCCTGCCAAACTCCGCTGTTATGGATTCAACAATCAATACAATATCTACATCTTTTGTAGCACGAAATGGTAATTCTTCATTTTCCATAATCAAATCACACGCCGTCCCACCGATGATGACATATTGATTTTCAAAACCTTGAAATCTTTCCTTAAATTTTGTAAATCCACTGACCATTACTCATGCAACCTTCTTTCCTGCAATTCATCTACTGCTTCTTCAATTCTTTCATCATTTGTATTTGTAAAAGATAAAACAAGTGAAATATCATCAGCACTGTTATCCTCTGAAAATTGTTTTGGGTTGTATGCCCATAATTCAAGGCTGACCTGTTTATCCGGGTCTATCAATTCATCAGTCAGCAAGGCTTTATCATAATCTTTCTCACTAATTGCATAGGTAACAACTCGGCTTGGATTTAGCATTGTTTTTTCAGAAAGTGCTGTTTCCCCTGCAAAGACCATATTTTCTGTAACTTGCGTCTTATCTATATATCCTGTTTTTCGAACAGGAGTCGTCAAATATACTTTTGCTTTTTCAAATAATTCATCTCGCTTATATTTTGACTCAATAAACTTATTGACACCGTCTTTTGCTACAAGAAACAAATCTGTCGTTTCCAACTGCTTCACTGCTCTGGTCAAGGTCATTGCTGTAAACGGAAGCACTTTCCCGGCTTCTGAAGTATACAATCGTTTTTTCTTACTGTACAGATAAAATAAAAACAACTGCTGCGTGGAGTAAACAAACTTACTCGTCAGCTTTTGGGGTTCTTTTTCATCAGAAAGCATTGTCCCAATGAAAGGAAGAAAGACCTGCTTATCAGTAATAAATGGTATATTATTTTCTATAAGGCTTTTTCTTCGATAATTTGATACCGTTGTAAGTTCAAATACGACTGGCACATTATCAATCTGCTGTATTTTTACAATTTGTTTTTTCAATGCCGGAAGTGTGGCAAGTTCTTCTGTTGGAGCAAGCATTATACAGCGTCTGTTTCCAATATATGCTGTATGAAAATCATAACTCCCTGCAATATAAACAGGCAAAGAATCCTGATGATTCCATGCTTCATATTTTATAGAAATCCCGAATACGCTTGTAAGCATATTTCTCATTCTCCTTTTAACTTAATTTGTTTTATTTTAACTTAGCCAATGTTAAAAGTCAAGTTTTTGAGTTATTTTGAATTTATATTTCCTTTTTCCGTGACCGGATACTGGTTCAATAATGTCTGCCTTTGAAAGGCTTACCTGAACTTTCTGTCTTTCGTTATAGAATGATGTGGAAGTTTCGGTAACAGAGATATTCTGACCTACATAAGTAACCAAACTAATTGTCTACATCTCCCTGCTATTCTTTTTAACTTTATTCTGATCCTGCGGATCTCTGACTTGTTTTTCCGAAACTTCACATTGCTTTGTGCAAAGACGCTCTTTCAACGATGTGCGTCCCTGCTGCAGCTTCTGCTTATCTTCTTTACGATTAAATTTTTCCACACCATTGTTAAGCACATTGTCAATCATGTTATAATTCTGCTCTTCCATTTCCTCGATCTTAGCAAGCGGCTTGTACTCTGCCAGTTTTACAAGCAGCTCTTTGGCTCTCTGCTCACTGTTCTCATCGGTGCCTTCTTCTATGGAAGTCTGCAAAAAATTCTGAAAATGTCCGATGTTTCCATTGCGTATATCTTCTGCGATCCTTTGCACCTGCGCTTCCTGATCCGATACCGTATCGCTATACTCATAAGGATCCATGTCATAGGATAACCGGTCAAGTTCTCCCGCAAGTGCCTGTATTTTCTGCTCTTTCGTTTCCCGGTCATTGACCTCTTTCTCCGGGAATGCTTCTACCAGCTTTTTAATAGCGTCCTGCACGCTCGGATGATCTCTCACATCCGGCATATAGTTGAGAAAATCTACATCAATCGTCTTTCCGGTAAGAAGATCCACCTGGTCATCCTCCAGGCAGTCGGTTCCCTCTACATGAAGATTCACTCCGATTGCCGGAACTCCATTTAACCGTGCCGGATCCATTTTCCGGTAAATCCGGATAGCATCTTCAATGGTTGGAATATCCTTATAATATGCTCCGATGCCATGAAATTCTCCACACTCTGCCACAGTAAATGTGACCGTAAGATCTTCTGCTTTCTCTTCCAGTTCATGCAGAAATTGTGGCAGACCGGTAAATCCGAACGTATCCACAAAATGTGCGCTGTTTTCTCTGTTTTCATGCAGTACCACAATGTCACTGACAGAAAGAGAATGTGCCTTGTAGTCTGCCGGGTGGTCAATATTGAACTTCGTATAGATGGCTTCCAGTGTTTCCACCTGGGTTCTTCCCCGGAATTCAGACAATTCCCCCATATACACCTGTTCATAATTTTCCGGCACTATGGAATCCAAATTATACTTGGTGATTCCCATACGTTTCAGACTTTCCGTTCCTTCAAAGCGGAACTTATCCAGTTCAGGATTCTTCTTTAACTGGTAAATGCCATATTTATCCATACTTCCATGGAGTAACTGTGCAGCCTTTCGTGCATCAGAAGCTTCTTGCTGTTCCTGTGATTTATTGATTTCTGTCTCCGAATCCTGCAATGCATCAATCTCTTTCTGCGCATCCATCATAGTAAGCTCCACATCCTTGTCTGTAAGTTCCTGTACTTTTTGTTTTTCTGTCTGATTATCTGTCATAGATTACCTCCATTTTTGCATGATAAAAGGCAGCCCACAATGGACTGCCTTGATAAAAGAAAAAGCAGCAAATCATTTACTGATCTACTGCTTGTTTCTTTGGTATTTACTTGTTACTTATGCCATCACGGGTTCTTTCTTCTTAACGATTGCTTCCACAACCTCCACACTGGTTTCTGCCACGTCTGCGATCTGATCTAATGTATAACCTTTTTTATACATATTCATAATAAATTTTTCACTCGTTTTTTCTGTGGCTCTTTCTTCAATTCCTGTACTCAGATTACACATAATTCTCACATCCTCTCTAAATTCACTGCTGATTGGGATATTATACTCATGTTCTATAATATCCAGTTTTTCCTGCTCTTTCAATTCGCTTGAGAGAAGTGCACCAATCAAACGATGCATTTCATATTTTTCCTCATGATCTGGAATATCATTCGTAATTCCAATTAAAACGATATTCAGCAGATCCATATTGCCCTTCCAGTCATATGGACTCAGCATCTCATCCTTCGTAAGATGAATATGGCTTAAGCTGTTGCAATCCATATTCATGCAGATCCAAATGCTGAATACCTGTTTTATGTCATCATAATTCGTGTTTACAAAATCTCTCTCTTTTTGTGAAGAGACAAGCCTGCTCACATAAAAGATTGCCCGATTTAATAGCTTATATTTGTCGGGTTCATCCTTTTGAGCTTCGACATTCACGATAATCTGGGAAAGACCATTTTTCATGCGGACATAAAAAATAATATCGAATCTGACCAGTCCCTCATTGATCTCGGCATTCTCTGTATTTAGTCCAACAATCCTCTGCCCAGTGGCATCTATTTTTTCTACATTCGTCAATCCTGGTTCAACCGGTACAATCCCAACTTTTGGTTCACCTTCAATGTATGTTACTACATCCTCCGGCTTCATTCCCTTGAACTCGTCAACTGTCTTTACCAAAATATGTGCCAGAATATTCTTTTGTGCTAATATCCTTTTGACACGGGCATCATACTGTGCTTTATCTCCCGCTGCATTCACAGCATTTGTTATTTCTGTATTCAAGTCGGCATTCCTCCTTTTGTACTGTGCATAGCACCTTTCTATTTCCTCAAAAGGCTCTCTGCCTTAATATTATTATAAGCGAGAGCCTGTGCGGAATCAACTGAATTTTCCATAAACATTTTTCTATCGTATCGTTTCATTTCCTCTTGTCTTATCCACTGCATCCCTTCCTGCAGGTATCCCGGACACCCTTGCCTTCATTTCGGTGAGTCTCCCCTTCAATGAAGTCCGTTCTGCTGGTCGGTCTGCAAGTTTTCTTTCCGGTTCTGCTTCCTGCCCTTCCTCGTCCATTCCAATCGCATCATTCCCCTTTTCATCCATGTTCAGAAGAGCATTCAGGGCAGTCAGACGATCCAGCTTCTCACTAAGCTCCGCTTCCTGTGCAAACGGCTTATTTACCTCTGCTTTCGCTGTTTCCAGCTGATGTTCCACATTGGAAAGTTTCGTCTGTGCTTCCTCAAGCTGTGCCGGCATTGCTTCCAGTGCATTGTTGATACGGGTAATATTGCCGAGGGGATCAGCGCCGACTTCCATCGGATGGCTCATGGCACCTTTGACATTCATCACGAATTTATTGTTGAAAGAATCAAAGGTCACATTCAGCTTAAATCCAAGATATTCCCCCACATCGGCACTGGCATTGATGCCCCTGATTTCCTTACACATGGCAATGATGGAAGTTCCGGCTTCTTTTTTATCGGTATATGCCTTTCCCCCGATGGTTATAGAGAACTGTTCTTTATCTAATGGCTTATTCTGCTCATATTTTTGCATATCCGCAGTAAAACCATTGATCCGCTCCTTGAAAATAGCGATCTGCTGCGGGTAATGCTTGGTAATGTTATCTTCCAGACGGTATTTCTGGCTTGTATGGTTCGCCTTCATCAGTTTCAGCTTCGATACCTGAATGTCCAGATCCATCTTTTCCTTGATATATGGGTTGCCTGTGGCAAGTGCCTTTACCTCTGCATAGGAAAGTGCCGCTTCATCCACATCCTCGCAGCTTCGCACCGGGGATTTACTGGTCATGATCTGGCCGATGAATTTCTGCTTGTTCTCTATGAGCTGCCAGGAGTAACTGTCAAACGTACCTTCCGTAACATAACGAAAGATCTTAACCTTGTCATTCTGATTGCCCTGTCGTAAGATTCGTCCCTCCTGCTGTTCAATGTCAGAAGGTCTCCACGGCACATCCAGATGGTGCAGTGCGATAAGCCTGTCCTGCACATTGGTTCCGGCTCCCATTTTTGCTGTGGAACCCAATAAAAAACGAACCTGTCCGCTTCTTACTTTTGCAAACAGCTCCGCTTTTCTCAGTTCCGTATTCGCATCATGGATAAATGCAATTTCTCCTTCCGGTACTCCCTTTTCCATGAGTTTATTCTTGATGTCCTTCTATTTGCAAGGCTTTCCTACACAATGGAAACACGTTCTTTCGCAAATCTGTTCATTTATCAGGCTTTTTAGCTTAAAAAAATTTTTTTCACACATACAAAAAAAGAGAAGACAGATACAATCTCCATCTTCTCTCACTGAATTTTTATACAGTATTACAATTTATATCATCCTGAAATGCTTAAATGCTTCCATAATCAGCTCACGCTTTTCATCAGGACATTGTGGCACCTTGTGCCCTTCCGCACCTGTATTATAGTTTTCACGCTTCTCAAATCCGCATGAATCTTTCACCTGTGCAATATACAGATTCGATACAGAAACATTATACTGTTCCTTTATCCATGATTTTATCTCTGCATACGTTGCTGAACCCTTTGTATTACGCATATATTCGTTATCTTTAGGCTCATAATCAACATACTCATATTCAATATTCCTATCATCGACCATTTTCCTACCAAAAAGGACTACCGTCTCAAGTGTCGGAAACTTTTCCAAGGTAACAGTATGCTCACCAGACTGCTCTTTATCCAAAGAAATACTATCAACTCGAACTACTTCCTTGCCATCTCTAAGAACCGGTACCGGAAACTGAAATTTGATATTCCTAATCCAATTACCATCTTCACGTCTTTCCGGAAAGATGTCGATACGCTCAATAAATGCTTGATTTTGCTGATTTCAATTCTGTTATTTGCAGTCTCCATACTTAACTGAAGTAATTCCCTCTGACCGATTAAATCACGATTTTCTAATATGTAATCTTTCATTTTTTTGAATGTTTTCACAAGTGCTCTGCTTTGTTGAATAGCAAGTTCTCCTCGCAAAACAGTCATAAGCATATATACTCCCTGCTCCGTAAAAACATAAGGTTTATATTTTATGTTTGACCCTCTACTCGCCTTCAAGGTGAAATTTTTGCACCTTGAAAGTTCTTCAACTTCTTCATCATTTAATTCAAACATAAAATCATCGCCTTCAAACTTTGCAATATTATTCTTGACCTGTTTCTTAAAATTCTTTGTCTCATACCCGTATATCTCTGCCAAATCTGTATCGAGCATTACTTTTCTGCCTCTAAATACATAAAGTCTGTCCTTCATGTATTCCTCATTAATCTCAATTATCTTGATTTCTTCTTTCTTATCTTCCGCCATAAAACCCTCCGTTTATCTTGCGGTACATATTTTGCACTGCAAACCTTACTCCTTATGAATCCTATACGTATCATCTTTTACTCTGTAGTATTACTCACAGATTCCTTTATCTTGTCATAATACGCTTTATACCTGTAAATCGTTCTCTCACTGACATTATTCCTTCTTGCAATCTCTATCATAGTCATACCGTTCTCATAGCAATCAACAAAATCATTGTAGATTGCCATCCATTTTGCATTATGCTTCTGCCTTCCGCTTAATTTACGATTTTTATAATATTCCAATTCTTCACGTAACTCGGCGCTTTCATTTTCTAATTCTTCAATTCTTTTTAATGCTTCCTCAAGTGTTATAACCTTCTCCACTTCTTTATTCCTCCGTTCATGTCATTTTCGTTTTGTCTATATTATATATTGCTAATCAACATTAGTCAATTTGATTTTGTCATGCAGAAACACTTTTCATATTCATCATGCAAATAAAATACCGCTGATATCTTTTGCAAGCTATGTCTTTCCATAGACTCTCTGCCTGAATATTCCTAATCCACTCGTTTAGATTCCATTTTTGTTTTAAAGCCGGTCCATATTTTAGAATCAGGGATGTTATTACATCTGCACATCTCTCAAAAGCCGCATTCTCTTTTGCATCTTCATAATACTTCTTTCTCATTGCTGCTCCCCTTTCCGAATATAATTTGTTTTGGCAGCCAATTTGAATTATCTGCTTTGAGCAAATCATAAACATAAATCTTATTCGGTCTTCCCAAGCCCTGGTGTCTTCGGTAAATCAAACCATGCTCCTCCAACTCCTTCAACATTTTGTTAACCTTCTTATTCCCCAGGTTCATCAGATTCATAATTTCTTCGATTGTGAAAATGATATAGGTAATTCCGTATTCATCACGCCATGCATCCCCATTGGAGTCTGACAGGCACTTACGATCCAGCAGTATTCCATATAATACTTTTGCCGCATTCGTCATGTCTCTGAACATGTCTTCCTTAAAAAATCTCTTAGGTATCCTGTAAAACTTATAATCAAAAGTTACATTTTCCATTGTCTTATCCTCTCTTTCATTCCTAATTTCACTACTTGGCAAGCAGTGCATTTGTACACACAAAATGCATTTTTAGCTTGTTGGGGCAATGCCCAATCCCCTAAAACCATGAAAATAAATTTTCACGGAGCTACGCCTATCGGCTTTGTCATGCTGGTGTATTTCCAACATTTCATAAATTCTTCACTCCTTCCCTTCCTGATTTATGAAATTATTTTCTCAGATTTTCTATGCCGATTCGGTATATCCAAGATGCTGGAAAAATTTTGTTTTTATCAATTTTTCCAACATCCAAGACAAGACAGGAAAAGAATTTCTCTTTATCTCATGGCAATATCATGGTAATCTATCTGTATCTTTAAAAATGAGGAAGATGCTATGCATACAAAATTTACCATACCAGAAAGACTGAAAGATTTGAGAGTCTCAGAAAAAAGAATGTCGTTGCAAGAGTTATCCGATGCTACCGGTATCCCTAGCTCCACGCTTGGCAATTATGAAAAAGATGAAAATATAGATATGTCACTCGGTAATCTTATAACGCTTGCAAATTTTTACAACGTAAGCACAGATTACCTTCTTTGCCGGACAGAATTGCGGAAACATAAAAATCAGTCAGTATCTGATCTGCACCTAAATGACGATGCCATACAAATACTGACTGATAAAAAATATAACCCTCGATTATTATCTGAATTACTCACACATGAAAATTTCAAAAAATTCATGACTGACCTTGAAATCTATATTGATGGCTTTAACGATAAGGGAATTCAGATAGCGAATGCTTTTCTTGATTACATTTCCTTTAGCTGCATATTTTAGTGCGTTTGTATCAAGTTACCACTTATATCGATCTCTAGGAAACCGCAATCCATGAATTCCAATTTCCTCACACATTGAAGACACTATCTTTAAAATCTCTTCTCTCGTAAAATCGAACCATTCTTCTAAATTTCTGTCATTAAAGCAGTACATTACCTCACCTTCACCATACGTGGAATATGCACCTTCCTTTTTCGCTATTCTTAGACGTTTTCTTAAGGCAACTAACATATCATAAATTGTATCAAATTTTTCTCTCCACTCTGGATTTACAATGACAGATTTTCCCTCTGCCCTCTTCAATATACTTCCATCTCTTGTCCTAAGTACACCTGTATTCAATGCAATAATAGTATCTTCGATAGCCTTATCAAAATCTTCCATTCTTCCTTCCATACATATTCTATCTCGAAATGCTGGCCTATCAAAGCATTGTACATAAAATCTTATAAGTTCTATATCTTTATCATTTTTACCTACTGTTGCATCTTCTAACTCTAAAACAGCCAATTGTTCTGAAATATCTTTCCATTTTTTCAATTTATCAACTGTATATCTCATTTCATCGGAATCTATCAATTTGGAACAAGATTGACATAACCATATACCATTTTCAAAAGCTTTTCTCTCCTGTGCCGTCATGTTTTCATCATATCTCGGTCCGCCTTTAGATGCTGCTGTAATATGAGATGCAACCCCTATATTTATGATATTAGTTTTCTCTACTCCCGCTCCACGTGTTGCTTTTCTACAATTTGGATTGCTACATTTCCATCCAACCCTATTTGCTAACAAATCCTTTACAGATTGTGAAAAATCATCTCTCATGAATTTACCCCCTATGGTTCTTGACCTCTTATCTTTCTTAAACAATATTTATAGTTCATCTACAATACACACCAATCAATTGCAATAGCACATCCTATACAATTCCAAAATGCTTAAACGCCTGCATAATCGCTTCTTCCTTCTCCGGTGTACACTGTGGCTGTCTCGCATTGTCTGATTTAGACAAATTAAAGTTCTCACCGACATCTAATCCACACTTCTTCTTAATCTGTGCGATATACAGTGATGAAACCTTCAGTCCTGTCTTTTCAAGTACATATGCCTTTATCTGCTCATAAGTTGCTTTTCCCTCGAATTCAGATAAATCCATACCCTCTAAAGAGAAATCCACCTTCACTTTTCTACTGTCGACCAGTCTCCGTTCCACTTCAGTCCGCGCTGAGCAAAGGTCCACCGGACCTTTAGCGCCCTTGGAAAGTAAGACAACAGTCTCTACCTGCGTCGTCCCCGGGAACATGTCGACACAGCATACTCTTGTGACCTCATAACCTTTTGCCTGCAGCACAACGAGATCTCTCGCAAGGCTCGTTGGTTTGCAGGAAATATAGATCATTTTTTCGCATCCATAATGGTCGATGATCTTTGGAAGCGCCTTCGGATGGATTCCGTCTCTCGGCGGGTCCAAAACGATGAGATCCGGGCGTTCCTCTAAGGTATCCAATACTTTTAAGACATCCCCCGCGATGAAGTCGCAGTTTGTCAGTCCATTCTGCGCCGCGTTCACCTTCGCCGCCTCAACAGCTTCCTCAATGATCTCCACGCCGGTCACATGTTCTGCCGCCGGAGCCAGGATCTGGGCAATGGTACCGGTTCCGCTGTAAAGATCGAAGACCTTTCTTCCGTCTGTCTCACCGATGTATTCGCGGGCCGTCTCATAGAGCACCTCCGCACCGAGAGAGTTGGTCTGGAAAAAGGAGAATGGAGTGATCTTAAATTTTAATCCGAGAAGCTCTTCCATAAAGAAGTCCTGTCCATAAAGGATCACCGTGCGGTCATTCTGTACCACATCCGCAAGGCTGTCGTTTTCTGTGTGGAGGATTCCGGCAAAAGAGCCTTCCAGATCCAGTCCCAGAAGTTTTTCTTTCCAGCCCTCAAGCAGCGCTTCCTCATTCTGTTCACTCTTCCAGGTTCCCTCCGTCTGGGTGGAGGTCACAAGATCCACAAGGATCTCCCCGGTCTTCACACCGCGGCGGACAAGAAGATGTCTCAGATAACCGACATGCGCCATTTTTTTATAGAAGACTGCTCCGTGCTCCGTAAAATAATCCAACGTCGCTCTTAAGATCTTACAGCAATCCGGATGCACCAGCACACACTGGTCCACGGTCACGATATCATAAAAACTGCCGCGTTTATGCATTCCCAGAGTCATGGGACCGTCCTTAAACTCATCTCCGAAGGAAAATTCCATTTTGTTGCGGTACGCCTTTGTCAACGGACTACCTTTGATCCCCTCAAAATTGTAGCCGGCCGGAAGAACCGGATCTAAAAGAGCCCGGACCTGCTGCTCCTTGATCTTTAACTGTTCCTCATAAGGAACCGTCTGGTACGTACATCCGCCGCAGTCCGCACGATGAGGACATGCACCCTCTGTGTTTTCGTATGCTGCGGGAGTCACGACCTTAAGGAGTCTTCCCTCGCATCTTCCTTTGCGCTGCTTGGAGATCGCGATCTCGACGGTCTGCCCCGGGAGCGCGTTCTTTACAACTACCTTTTCCTCTCCGATATGGAGGATTCCTTTATTTGGAAAATCCATCTTTTCCACTGTACCAGTGTAGATCTCACCTTTTTTCATATAATTTTTGTACTCCTTTTTCTGCCGGGAATCGGATTTTTCCGTTTCTGATCGCACAGCGCGTAAACGATGCCTCGTTCCCTGATATGTTTTTATGCACAGAAAAAGGCTGTGCAAGCGATCCCTGCCACAGCCTCGTTCTCATTGTGTTTGTAAGCATTTCGGCTTAAGCTTCTTTCTCGTCATCCTTCTCGACAGCTTTTTTCGGAGTTTCCTCCTCTTCCTCGAAAAAGTCATCGTCGAAATCATCGTCGAAATCGTCTTCAAAATCTTCCAGATAATCCGGTGTAAAGAAGCGATATACTGCGTATGCGATTCCGGCTACAGCAGCAACAGCGCCGATGATAGCAAGCACCCAGAGGATACAATTCTTTTTCTTATCCTCTTCTTCTTTTTTATGAAGCAGTTCATTCAGCTTGGACGCGTTTATAAGCTCTTCCATTTTGCTGAGTGCGTCTTTACTCATCGTATCGAATTTGTTCATCCTCACACATCCTTTCTGTTTCACAGCCGCCCCGGACAAGAATAATCCGCACGGACAGATACTTTGTAATAGTATATCATGATTTTATGGTTTTTACTATCCCTAAATTTTCATAGTTTTAGACACCATTTTTTTATACCGCAGTATATGGAGTTCTACAAATAAACATGATAAAATAAAACTGCTGTCGCACCTCCAGCAGAAAGGAGGCGGTATTTATAGATTACATAAACACTTTCCTTGTCTCTGTCGCGGCAAGCATAGTTGGCTACTATGTTTGCAAATGGCTGGATAGGGACAACCGACAGTAACAGCCTAAACGGTTCGGCTCACCGCAAAGAGCAAGAAAACCCCCGGAGGTGCCACTCCGGGGGTTTTCGCGTACTCATAGACATATAAGCACTTTCCTTAGCTGTTTTTAATTATATGCGATTGCCCCCAAAAAATCAATACTAAATTTCTTTTGGCTAATTTATTTACAGCTTCTTCAGCTTCGCAAAGGAAGCAAACATCTTCCTTGTCCCGATCGCCGCATGATCAAAATCGACTGTGACCTCGAAATCTTTTCCGCCGTCCGCGATGGATTTCACGGTTCCGTCACCAAAACGCATGTGATGGACGCGGTCACCTTCGGAGTAATCCAAAGACTTCGGTTTTTCTACGGTGAACGCCTTTCCGAAGGTCGGCGTGTTCTTCGGCGCCGCAGAAGTCCCGGAGGCATATGGATTCTTATAGGCATCGGATTTCTGTCCAAAAAGACTCACACCCGCCGGACGGTTCTGGAATCTTCCGGTGTGACCGTCAGCCGCTTTTCCGTCCGCGCCGGAAGTCTTCGCCCACGGAAGTCCCGCTTCCTCCGGAAGGTTCCTGTACGCGTCTGCCATTTTCTTCCATCCGGTCTTTGAGTCATCCTGATCCGGACGTTCCAGACACACATCCGGGATCTCGTCAATAAACCGGCTCGTTCTTTCAGGCTGTACCTGCCCTTTTATCATACGGCTCTTCGCCGCAGTCAGAGTCAGGCGCTTCTCCGCCCTCGTGATCCCCACATAGCAGAGACGGCGCTCCTCCTCCAATGCCTCCGGTCCTTCCATCAGAGACATCATACTCGGGAAAAGACCATCTTCCATTCCTGCAAGATACACATACGGGAACTCCAGACCCTTTGCGGAATGAAGCGTCATGAGGATGATCCGGTCCTCGGATTCGTCCATACTGTCAATGTCCGCAACCAGGGCAACCTCCTCTAAAAATGCAGACAGACTCGGTTCCTCGGCGCTCTCCCAGTAGGAGACTGCCTTGTTGATCAATTCCTCAATATTTTCCATTCTGGACTCGGCTTCCACCTCGCCCTCTTCCTTCAGCTCGTCACGATATCCTGTCTTATCAAGGATCGCCTCGATCACATCCTTGATCGGAGTCTCTTCCTTTAACATCTTCCGGAACTCGCTGATCTGGTCTGTAAATACTCCGATCTTTAACGCCGCTTTTCCGATTCCCGGAACAGCCTGCGCCCTCTCCAGCGCCTCATAGAAACTCATATCGTTTTCCATCGCGAACATGTTCACCCGGGCGACACTCATAGCTCCGATTCCGCGCTTCGGAACATTGATGATCCTCTGCACAGCCAGGTCATCCCGCCCATTGGCGATCGTCTTTAAATAGCAGAGAACATCCTTGATCTCTTTTCTCTGGTAGAAGTTTACGCCGCCCACGAGACGATACGGGAGATTGTACGCAACACATTTCTCCTCGAATATACGGGACTGGGCATTCGTGCGGTAGAGGATCGCGTAATCCTTCCATGGTCCGCCTCTCTTCACGATATCCCGCACAATCCACTCCGCTTCCTCAAAGGAAGAGCTGAACTCCCGGAACACCGGACGCTCGCCCACCTCATTCTCGGTCCAAAGTGTCTTATCCTTTCTTCCGGTGTTGTTCCTGATCACCTCATTCGCCGAATCCAGGATCATCTTTGTGGAACGGTAATTCTGCTCCAGCTTGATCACCTTCGCCCCCGGGAACGTCTCCTCAAAGCTTAAGATATTTCTGATATTCGCTCCGCGGAACCGGTAGATCGACTGGTCATCGTCGCCCACCACGCAGATATTCCGGTATTTTGCCGCTAAGAGGCTCACAAGCTTAAACTGTACCGTATTCGTATCCTGATACTCATCCACCATAATATAGCGGAAACGGTCCTGATAATACTCCAAGACCTCCTGCTTTGACTGGAACAACTCCACGGTCTTTACGAGAAGGTCATCGAAATCCAGGGCATTGTTCTTTTTTAAGCGTTTCTGGTACTCCATATAGAGCTCCGCAATCCGTTTCAGTCTCGAATCCCCCTCAGCCTTCGCGCTGAGCATAAATTCTTCCGGACTGATCATCTCGTTCTTTGCGGAGGAGATCACGCCGAGGACACCCCGTTCTTTTAATACCTTCGTATTCACCTCAAGATCCTTGAAGATCTGTTTCATCAGGGTTTTTGTATCATCGGAATCATAGATGGAAAAATCCGTCGTGTAGCCGATATTCTCAATAAATCTCCTTAAGATCCGCACACAGAGGGAGTGGAAGGTGCTGACCCAGACACTATCCGCGCCGTATTCCACAAGGCTGTTGACGCGGTCCCGCATCTCTCCCGCCGCCTTGTTTGTAAAGGTGATCGCCAGAATATTCCAGGGTTTCACACCCTTTTCCTCTATTAAATAAGCAACCCGGTGTGTCAGCGCCCGTGTCTTTCCGGATCCTGCACCCGCCAGCACTAAGAGCGGACCTTCCGTAGTGAAGACAGCTTCCCGCTGCATCGGATTTAATGTATCGTAATTGTTCATTCTGTTCCCCTTTCACGTTTCCGGATACCGCCAGTTCTGCTCGTATTTCCCACATACTGAAACCACCGGTATTCCGGCAACAGATACTACCATTCTACCACAGGAACACTCGTTCGTGCAATCTTTATTATATGAAAAGTATGTGGCTGTTCCTGTATGCGGATAGGAATTTTCTGAACTGATAATTCCGTAACAGTACAGTGGCAGCAGTAGATTTTGCCGATTTGGAACGCGAAATGGTAATGATATAAAAACGCCCCGGATCAGAGAGAACTGTCATCTCAGGATCCGGGACGTTTCTTTTGCAGGCCGGCAGCCAGCATTTACTGCCAGTCTCATTTTATTTTTTTAGAATTCCAGATATGCACCTTTCATCGGGCTTGCCGCATGCTCACTGAACATGCGGAGCACACCGCTCTTGTAGCGGAGCTCTCTCGGCTTCCAGTTTTTCTTTCTCTCAGCAAGGACTGCGTCGATCTCCTCCGGAGTCTTTCGCTCGCCCTTGATACCGATGATGTTTAACTTTCTCTCCATTACATCGATCTCGATGAGATCGCCTTCCTCAACGAGAGCGATCGGGCCGCCGTCTGCCGCCTCCGGGCTGCAGTGTCCGATAACCGGACCTGTGGATGCACCGGAGAATCTTCCGTCTGTGATCAGGGCGATGGAACGGCCAAGCTCCTTGTCGCTGCTGATGGCCTCGGAGGTGTAGAACATCTCCGGCATACCGCTTCCCTTCGGTCCCTCGTAACGGATGAAGACTGCGTCACCTTTCTGAACTCTATGTTTCAGGACAGCATCCAGACACTCTTCCTCGCTATCAAACGGTCTCGCCTTGAGAACTGCCTTGAACATCTCCTTCGGGCATGCGGTGTGCTTGATGACCGCACCTTCCGGAGCAAGGTTTCCGCGCAGAACTGCGATGCTGCCGTCGGTTCCAATGGCCTTGTCAGCCGGACGGATGATGTCCTGTCTTGTGATGGAGATTCCGTAGCGCTCGTTGAACTTCTGAAGCCATTTTTCACAGCGCTCATAGAATCCGTTCTCTTTTAATTCCTTTAAGTTCTCGCCGAGAGTCTTTCCGGTCACGGTCATGACATCAAGGTGAAGGTGGTCTTTGATCTCCTCCATGATCGCCGGAACGCCGCCTGCATAGTAGAAGCACTCTGCCGGCCACTTTCCTGCCGGGCGGATATCAAGAAGATACTTCGCGCCGCGGTGGAGTCTGTCGAAGGTGTCACCTGTGATCTCGAATCCAAGCTCATGAGCGATCGCCGGAAGGTGGAGTAAGCAGTTTGTACTTCCGGAGATGGCCGCATGTACAAGGATCGCGTTTTCGAAGCTGTCCATCGTCACGATATCACTCGGACGCATGTTGTCCATCTTCGCAAGCTTAACTGCCTGTTTTCCGGCCTCTCTCGCGTAGTTTAAGAGATCCGGGCTTGTCGCAGGCATCAACGCACTTCCCGGGAGGGCAAGACCAAGAGCCTCGGCCATGATCTGCATGGTGGATGCAGTTCCGATAAAGGAACAGGCGCCGCAGCTCGGACATGCGTTATGTTTTGCCCAGTTTAAGCGGTTCTCGTCGATCTCACCGCGCTCATACTGGGCGCTGTACATGCCAAGCTGTTCCAGGGTCAACATCTCCGGACCCGCATTCATGGTTCCGCCCGGAACAACAACAGCCGGAATATTCACGCGGAATAATCCCATCAGGTTTGCCGGCATTCCCTTATCGCAGCTTGCGAGATAAACGCCCGCATCAAACGGAGTCGCGTTCGCGTGGATCTCGATCATGTTTGCGATCATCTCACGGCTTGCAAGGCTGTAGTTGATGCCGTCTGTTCCCTGGCTCTCGCCGTCACAGATATCGGTACAGAAATACTTTGCGCCGCGGCCGCCTGCCTCTGCGATTCCTTTCTTTACTTCATCTACTAAAATATGGAGATGTCCGCTTCCCGGATGGCTGTCGCCTGCGGTACTCTCGATGATGACCTGCGGCATCGCAAGCTCTTCCGGTTTCCAGCCGGTACCGATCCTTAACGGATCAAGCTCCGGTGCAAGTTTTCTCATTTCCTGACTCTTCAGACATTTCATGATATTTCCTTCTTTCTTCGTGGGGTGCTGCTCGTTACTGAGCGAATGATATATTTTATTGGAACTGTTTTTTCAATTTTGTTAATTCTCTGCGTTTCGAATGCACCGCAGTTTTGGGCTGCGTATCTGCATCTTCCTACTACGCAAAGAATGAAATTACAAGTGCTACAAGGAATCCGGTCACACCGACTAAGGTCTCCATAATGGTCCAGGTTTTCAGGGTCGTCTTCTCGTCGATTCCCACGAGGGATCTTACCAGCCAGAAACCGGAATCATTGAAGTGGGAGCATACGGTGGAGCCGCCCGCTACTGCCGCTACGGTACATGCCAGATATAACGGGGACAGCTCGCTGATTCCCGGAAGTGCCGCAACGATACCTGCCGCCATGGTCATGGCAACCGTCGCGGAACCGACACTGATGCGGACAAGGACTGCGATGATAAATGCAAGGACAACGATCGGAAGATTCATGGATGCAACTGCATTTCCGATCACGTTTCCGAGACCGGAGTACTGAAGCACATAGCGGAGCACGCCGCCGCAGGCGGTAACAAGAAGGATGAGACCGGTCGGCTCTAAGGACTTTGTCATAACCTTCTCAAGCTCTTTCATCGTGTAGCCATGTTTTAAACCGAGACCGAACATGGCAGCCAAAGTCGCGAGTAACAGTGCTACGAACGGCTCACCTAAGAACTCGAAGACCGGAGCAACACCGGCTAATGCCGGAACGACGCCGCAGATAGAGTCCAGAATGATGAGCACTAACGGGATCAGGATGATCCCAACGATCAGCCAGAAGCTCGGAAGCTTGGACTCATCGATCTCTTCCTGATTTGCCACACTCTCCGGTACCGGAACATAAAACTTCTTACCACAGATGGATCCCCAGACCGGACCGGCTACGATCATCGCGAAAATTCCGCAGAAGATTCCGACTAAGATGACCCAGCCAAGATCTACATTTAACATGGTTGCTACGAGAACCGGACCCGGTGTCGGCGGAATGAACGCATGTCCGACCGCAAGTCCCGCAAGGAGCGGGATCACATAGTGAAGAGAGGAACGCTTTGTCTTCTTTGCAAGGGAGAATGCTAACGGGATCAGAATGATCAGTCCTGCATCGAAGAATACCGGCATCGCGATCACAAGGCCTGTGATTCCAAGCGCCCACGCGGCCTTCTCGTCACCGAATTTCTTTACCATCGTGACGGCGATCGTCTGTGCGCCGCCCGAGACCTCCAGGATCGCGCCGAACATGGATCCTAAGCCTACAAGCAGGGCGATTCCTTTTAACGTGTTTCCAATTCCATCATTGACCGCCGCGATAATATCTTTCGTCGGCATTCCCGCAAGAAGTCCGATGCTGATCGCTCCGATCAGGATCGCGATCATTGCCTGCACATTAAACTTGATGATCAGGACGAGCAGGATCACAAGACCGATCAGTGCTGCCAGAATAAGGCGGGTCGGGTTGAGTACAACTCCTTCAGACATAGTGGATTTACCTCCCAGTGTATTTGTTTTGGTTGTTCCGCGCAAAGATCCGTATCATACCCCGAACCGGACTGCTCTGCGCTTCATGGTTTCATTCCGGAAAAACAGTTCACGTTTTGACTTTCCTGTTTTCCGTTTTCATCAGACATGTCAAGCCGTTTAGCAAGTTTTTTGATATATTTGTCTGATGTCTTATGTCTATGTGCTTAATCTACCATTTTTCTGTGGCATTTGCAATACTTGTCTGATGTATTTTGCCTTTTCTCTTTTTCGCACAAAAAAAGCAGGGGAAAATTGTGCATTATTTTTCCCTGCTCGCTGCATTCTTATTCCATTTGAATGGCTTCTGACATTTTACTCTCCTACTGCTCTTTCTCCTCTTTTGTCTCGCCCTGCGCCTTATAAGCCGTCCGGCGTCTCAAAAGCTCCTGCCTGTTATACGTCAGATGCATCACCATTGCACACCGCGCCCCGGTGGAATCATGATTTGCGATGGCTTCCGTGATGGCCCGGTGGGTCGTGATCGTCTCTGTCCGCAGTGAGCGCCTCGTCAAGTTTACAAAGGTATTGATTCCCGAATTGATGATCGGGATCAGGGACTCCATGACCTGATTCTTACTGCACCGGGCGATCCAGGTGTGGAACTCAATGTCTTTCGGCATGTGATCCTTGTCCGCCAGATACAGTTCCTCCGTCTCCTTACACAGCCTCTTTAATGTCGCGATATCCTCGTCCGTCGCATAAACTGCCGCCTTAGCGGCGATCTCCGGCTCTAAGATCAGGCGGACGTCAAAGAGATCCAGCGCCAGCTTAAACCTGTCATGGAGCTTTGCGTTAAGCCTTAACGGATCATCCTCCGCAGGCGTCAGACTGCTGACATACGTTCCCGCTCCTCTCCGCACCTGCAGAACTCCTTTCGTCACCAGACCTTTTACCGCCTCGCGGATCGTGCTTCGTCCCACCTCAAACATCTCCGCAAGTTCAAACTCGTTCGGAAGCCGGTCTCCCACCTCCAACGGTTTCTCTTTTATATACTCTAAGATCCGGTCCTCGATCTGGCTGCCCAGAAGTTTCCGGTCATCTTTTTTCTTCGTCTCCATAGTTTCCCCCATGTTCTGTTACAAGTTGTCTGATGTCTTCATTATACGGAAGATCGCATATGCTGGCAAGCTGATTTTTCCAAATGACCGCAAATACTAAAAAAATCCCGCACACAGTCCGGATATTATCCGGAATCTGTATGCGGGATCAAAATCATCAGATGAAATGCACTTTACAGCTCATCCTTCACATATCCGGCCACATTATAGGCATGGTCGGAGATACGTTCCAGATTGCTTAAGATATCTAAGAACACAACGCCGGCGGACGGGTTGCACTCGTTCTTGGAAAGACGCTCGATGTGCTTGTCGCGCATCTCCTCCTCGAGAGTATCCACACGGTCTTCCAGCTTGCTGACCTGACGGATATCCTCCATTCCGCCATCCTGACGGGCAGCGACTGCATGGTCCACAGCTCCGATGGCCGCGCTCGAAATCTCTTTGAGGTCCTCGATCCCGGTCTCTGAGAAAGCGAGTCCATGTTCCTTCAGGTACTGTGCCGCCTCCGCGAGGTTTTCCGCATGGTCGCCCACACGTTCTAAATCGCTGATGCTATAGAAGAGGTTGCTGACCTGAACTTTCTGCTTCTCATTTAAGGACAGGTTGTTGACCTTAATGAGATATTCGGTAAGCTTCTTATTTAAAATATCGATCTCTGTCTCGTTCTTAAAAACCTCATCCAGACATTCATATTTGTTTTCCAGAAGGACGCTTGTTGCAAGCTTTAAGTTTGCAAGGGCCATCTTACCCATATGAACGACTTCCATCACACCGACTTCAAGGGCAAAGGTCGGGGATTTGAAGATACGTTCGTCGAGAACCGGAAGCTCGTCCTCCTTTGTTTCCTTCTTCGCCTCTTCCTCGCCTGTCTCACGGACGATCAGACCGGAGAACGCAACGAGCTGTTTCGCGAACGGGAATAAGAGCAGGGTGTTCGTCACGTTAAAGAATGTATGGAACACCGAGATCTGGAAGGAATTGATGCTGCTCTGGGCAATATCCGGGCGCATCATGGAAATGATATACATACCGATTCCGAATACGATCGCACCGAAGCTGTTGAAGGTCAGGTGGATCACAGACGCACGCTTAGCGTTGCGGCTTGTACCGGCACTGGATAAAAGCGCAGTCAGACATGATCCGATATTCTGTCCAAGTGTAATATAAATTGCGGCATTTGCAGATACCACTCCGCTCATCGCCAGAGTCTGTAAGATACCGACAGAAGCGGTGGAGCTCTGGATGATCGCAGTTACAAGGGCACCTACAAGAATACCGAGGATCGGGTTCCTTCCGAGTACCGCAAACGCCTTCGCAAAGATCGGGGCATCCGTGTACGGTGCTACCGAACCTGACATGAAAGTCAGGCCCACAAACAGGAGGCCGACACCGATACAGATCTCACCTGCCAGACTCTCCTTTTTCTTCTTGGAAAACATCAAAAACGCGGCACCGATGGCAACTACGAGCGGTGCGAAAAACGACGGCTGCAAAACCTTCATCGCATCCCCCAGAGAGTTTAAGGAAACCATCCATGCGGTGATCGTTGTACCGATGTTCGCGCCCATGATGACCCCGACTGCCTGGGTCAGATTCAAAATTCCGGCGTTTACGAAACCAACCACCATGACGGTTGTGGCTCCGCTGCTGTGCAGGATCGCGGTGATCAGAGCGCCGAGACCGACTGCCAGAAGTCTGTTGTCCGTCACCATTCTCAGGAACTTGTTCAGCTTACTTCCCGCCGACTTCTGCATGCCGTCACCCATGATGCTCATACCGTAAAGGAACATGCCCAGACCGCCGAGGAAGCTGAAGATACTTTCCAGATATCCGATATTCATAATGCCTTCTCCATTCTCTTTTGTCGCTGCCTGTTGTCTTAACACGGCGGCGTGGCAAACGCGCAGTTTCGATCCGATTCTGCAAAATTTGCCTTCGTGTTCCATCATATCATAGAGCACACGCTTTTTTCAATTATAAATATAATATTTGTAAATTTTAGGTAAAGAATACAAAATGAATTTCGAATTTTTAGTGAATGTCCCGTTACTTCTTCAGAATCTTTATCGCTTTCTTTACATCCTTATGGAAGTCCTCCCATTTCTCCGGATAATCCACAAAATATTTCGGGCAGATCTTTCCCGTCACGTCGTAGTGGCGGATCACGTCATCCGGCTTCAGATCAAATTCCACACAGAGGTACGCGCATAGGTTTACAAGTGTCTGATATGTACTGTCATAAAATTTTCCGGTCTCATCCGGGTGGCAGCACTCGATGGAGATCGTGTCGCTGTTGCGGTTGTTGGATGCGTAGGCCACCTCATTTAACGGAACACACTGGACGACCTCACCCTCCAGACCAATCACGAAATGGCTGCTGACAGAGGTAGTCTTCGAACCAGTCTGGTCCTTTAATCCCTCAAAATAATTCCGGTTTTCCAGAGCGGTGCTGCAGGGATTTGCGACATAGTGTACCACGATGCCGTTTACTTTCTCAAGCGGGATCTGCGGCCGTGAGTACTCATTCGGGGTCAGGAGATTCACGTTCACATACTCTGGCACTGCCACGTCCGCTGGATCCACCTGTTTTCTTCCTATAAGTCTCTTTGTCACGAGCACAGCTGTTGCGATCACGGCGATTCCGATCACGGCTGTCAGACCTCCTAAGATCATCCGGCGGATCCGCTCCTGTTTCCTTCTTCTTCTCCGGTTTTCTTCCCGGCGGATCCTGCGCTCTTCGATATCATCTCTGTATAGCATTGTTCTTTCCTTTCTTCTATATATAGAATTGTGATGTAACTTTTCAGTAAGTCTGCGCACTTGCTGCGCTGGCCGTAAAGGAACCTGGATGGAAGGCAAAAAACCATCGGCACAGCTGATTTGGAATGGATTTTTGCGCGTAACCGCGAGAACACTGAACAGTTACATTATAAAAGCGTAAAAATATTCTTCTCAAATTCAATCAGCCCGTCTTTTTTCATCCTGGAGAGCTCCGCAGACAATGCGCTCCTGTCCACCGCGAGATAATCCGCGAGCTGCTGGCGGTTAAAGGGGATTCCGAAGGTCTTTTTCTTCTGTTTTTCCGACTCAAAGGACAGGTACGCCATCACCTTTTCCCGGATGGACCTCTGCCCCATGTGGTCGATCTTTCGCGTCAGCATAAGATTTTTCTTCGCCATGATATAGAGAAGGTTGTGGATCAGGCGGTTGTGGTGGGAGCATGCCGGGGTGCAGACGTTTAGGATCTTTCCGATGTCCAGAAACAGGATCCGGCACTTCTCCGCCGCCTCCACATTTACCATCAGAGACTCGCCGGGCATACAGGCATAGGCCTCTCCGAAGAGCTCGCCGCTCCCAGCATGTCCAAGGACCTGCCTGTTTCCCCAGAAATCGTCCCGGGAGATATCGACACTTCCGGAGAGGATGAATCCCATGGAGCGGATCGCAGTTCCTGCAAGAAAGACCGCGTCGCCTTTTTCGTATTTTTTTTCGACTGCGGAGAGACATTTCAAGATGCTCTCCTTTTCTTCCGGGTGGATTCCGGCGAAAAGCGGGGAATCCGGAATTTCTTCTTTGTGGATCATAGTTTTCCTTTCTTTCACCTAACACGGGCGGCCATTTGCACTTTCCTGTTTCCTTCTTCCATCACGTGCGGTCTACCTTTTTTCAGTTCTGAATGTACCGCATTTCGGATTTTTCGTTGGAATTACAACATACTTTTTGTCATCATTGTAGTATATTGACGATACAAAAGTCAATACGTGAACTTACAAAATCTGCCACGATCCGCTTTTTCCGGATTCATGGCAGCAAATACACCGCAATAGAAATTGCTGAGACAATATTTACACATTTTGAAAGGGGAACTTAAATTGAAAAGAACAATCGTAAAAATTGATGAAGAAAAATGCAACGGCTGCGGAGCATGCGCAGCAGCCTGTCAGGAAGGCGCGATCGCGATGATCGACGGAAAGGCGAAGCTGATCCGCGACGATTACTGTGACGGTCTTGGGAACTGTCTTCCGGCCTGTCCGGCGGACGCCATCAGCTTTGAGGAACGCGAGGCTGCCGCTTATGACCATGAAGCGGTTCTGGCACACATGGCTGCAAGAAAAGCTGCTTCCCTCATGCCGACAGAGGCACCGGCCCCGAAGCTGGAATTTACAGGATGTCCGGGAAGCATGAGCCGCACGATCACACATGCCTCCGCGCCTGCATCTAACAGCGCAGCGATTCCGGGACACACTGCACCTGTCTCCATGGAGAGCAGACTATCCCAGTGGCCGGTTCAGATCAAGCTCGTCCCGGTCCGCGCCCCGTACTTTGACGGTGCGAAGCTTCTCGTTGCCGCGGATTGCACCGCTTACGCATACGGAAACTTCCACAACGATTTCATTGACGGACATGTGACACTGATCGGATGTCCGAAGCTGGATTCCGTAGACTATTCCGAGAAGCTTACAGAGATCATCCGCAATAATGATATCCAGAGCGTGACCGTTGTCCGCATGGAGGTTCCGTGCTGCGGAGGAATCGAGGCGGCTGTGAAGAACGCGCTGATGGCCAGCGGAAAGTTTATTCCGTGGCAGGTATATACAATCGGTACCGATGGACGGATCTTGAAATAAGATCTCGTCCCTGCCAGTTCTTCCGGAAAATTCCATCGGTATAGCCGATCCGGAATAGATTTTTGCATGTAACTATGAAGGTACTGAATAGACATTTTTTATTTAAGAAGGTAACTGATATGTCTCTCTCAACTACTACAAACACCTCCGGCCGCACCCCGGAGCAGGACGCAGTCATCTGTGCCCTCATCGGACTCTCCCGCGCCGCGGAGGCAAAGGAGATTCCGGCCGGGACCGCTCCGGTCCTCTTCGCCGCTCTCTCATCCGTGACACCTGGAAGTCCGCTCTCCGCTTCTGCTTCCAGAGACCTTGTGGAGCAGATCCATAAGCAGAAAGCCATCATTGCCCCGGACTGCGCCGCCTGCCCGTCCCCCTGCGGACGGACTTCGGATTTTCTCCCGGAAAACTTAAATCGCACCGACGACGGCCTCTTCGAGGATCGGAACCGGCTGCTCACAGAACTCAGCCAACACGCGAAAGAGGAATGGAAGCGCATTCTCGCGGAGCAGGAAGATCCAGAGATCACACGACTCTTTATGGACTGCGTGTTTATGGCGGGATATGCATATGAAAAGGAGCTGTTTGCGCCGTATTTTGAAAAATTGGCGGCACTGAACGACTGAGAAAAAAAGATTGATACAGGGAGCCTATGTTCGCCCTCTGTATCAATCTTTTGCATTGATTTTTTATGCATTTTTTATACAATCATAGAATCATCAGATAAACCACTCTGCCTCAGCCCGTCTCTGGTAATTCTGTTTTAGCATTTCCACATGAGATAAAAATGCCTCGTCATCAAAATACTTTGCGCCTGCCGGACATGCCTTGATGCAGGCATGGCACTTGATGCAGATTCCGGTGCAGGTATCCGGCGCGTCCTTCGGGATGGATCCCATCGGACAGACGGTCGCACAGATTCCGCACTTCGTGCATTTTTCCGGGTCTGTCTTCGGTTTCGCCTTTAAGAACACTGCAGGTTTTCCATCCGTTCCAAGCGGTGTATAGTAGGCAGTCACCGGATCATCGCCGCGGACCTCGATCTTTGCCGGGATCTCCGTCATATCAGCAACTTTCTTCGCGACCTTCTCACCAAATTCCGCGATCTTCGCGAGATCATCCGCATCCGGACGTCCTGTCGCAAGCTTATTGCTGAACACATGCTCTGTCGGGATTCCAGCAGCTGCGATCGTATGGAAGCCGTGAAGCTCCAGCTCGTTGCGAAGCTCGATCAGACCGTTGTCAAAGTTTCTGTTTCCGAATACCGATACCGGTACTGCAAATGCGCCATTTCCCTCAAAAGCGCTCTGCACATACGGCAGCATCTTATTCGGAATTCTTCCCGCGTAGACCGGCGTGCTGAAAAATACAAGATCCTCACTTTCAAAGCTCGTAACACCTTCCCGATTCTCCGGAAGTGTAAAATCAAATGTCTCCATCGGCACAGAAAGAACTTCCGCCGCCTTTTTCGCCATCGTTGTGATTACTTTTTTCGTGTTTCCTGTGGGGCTGAAATATACCGCCCATACTTTTGTGATCTTCATAATACCTCACCTTTTCCCTTGATATATGATTCTTTATTAGCAGATAAAATCTGCTTTATGAATTTCTTCCCATCAGTATAGCATATTGCAATGCAAAAAGAAACCTCCTTCCCACAAAAACAGAAGCCCCTGGAATTTTACTTCCGGGGACTTTTCCATTTTCTGTTTCGTGAAATTTACAGCTCCGGTGCCTCTGTAGCTTTTCGCGCAAAATGCAAAATATTTTCGCGTCATTTGCAAAAACCTATTTTAAAAACAGAAAAAGGACGTTTTAAAGGGCTGTAAAATACCCTCTAAAACGTCCTTTTCCTACTGCTTTTTCTTCGGCTTTCGGTTTCCATGCTCTTCAACAATCAGATCTTTTCCCGTGATTTTGTGCTGATTCGGTACATATTCAATTAGATCTGAAATATCGCACTCTAATACTTCACAAATCTTGTCAACGTGATCCAGGTTTATACGGGTTACGAATTCGTGATACCATTCGTTGATTGTACTTGGCCGGATTCCAGTGGCTTCTGCAAGATCTTTCTGCGTCCACCTTTTTTCTCCAAGAAGCCGTGATAAATGAATTTTAATCATGATATCCATGCCCCTTTGCTGGTTATTCTAGCACGAGGGCACTCTTTAAAAGTCATTTTGTTATATTATAACGAAATACGTTATTTTTCGTAATTCCTGATTATCAATTCCTTGAATTGCGAAGTTTTCGTCTTACCCGCCAGGCTGTTATTCCGGCTTATTTCTTCGATATTGTAACCCTTATACAGTTCTCTGACGTAAGTATCATCATTATAAGATAAGATAAAACGGCCTTTGATACTGCTTAAAACGGCTTTTAAACGCTCATGATCCGCTTCGGTGAAGCTTCCCTCATAATATTTTTCCGTCCCATGATAAGGCGGATCAAGATAAAAGAGTGCCCCTGGTCTATCATAAACCCGAATCAAGTTTTCAAAGTCCTTGTTCTCGATTACAACACCCTGAAGTCTCTTTTGAATAAGGGGAAGGTACTCAATAGCATTGGCAAGGTTCTTTTTATTCGTTCCGAAGGTTCTGCGATCCGATCCAAAACTGACCTTTATAATATGAAAGAATCTGGCTGCTCTCTGGATGTCCGTAAGTCCCCGGCTTTCAAGCTGGTTCTTGCTGTCAAAGAACTGTTCTCTCGATATAGTCAGCCATTCCATCTCTCTTTGCAGTTCTCCACAATGATACTTGATGCACCTATACAGGTTGATCAGATTACTGTCTCGATCATTGAATACTTCCAGCTCTTTTCCTTGTTCCTTTTCAAAAAGAACCCATCCAGCTCCGCCAAAGACCTCCACATACCGTGTGAAGCCTTCTTCTGGAAACCTTTTTACAATTTCTTTTCTCAGTAATTTCTTTCCACCGATCCATGCAATAAAACTATTCATATGTCCTCCTGATTTCAATTTTAAGGGGCATGAAATCAGGATGCTCCGGGAGTTCACACTCCCAGAGCCTTCATTTATCTAGCGTTTTAAATACGCACTACTACAGAAGCCCGTGTAAGCTACTCCCTTCACAGTAGTCTTTACATAATACCAGGGCTTTCCTTTGTACGGGCTGTAATATCCATAACAGGAGACTGCTGTCCCCTTCGGGATTGTAACCAGAATATCTTTTGTTGTACCGGCTCCCGCTCTCAAATTCAGATCTGCCGTGGTTTTATAGGTTCCACTGATAGATACATCCTTTTTCTGAGCTGCTTCAACCTTTTTATTCTGGCTGCTCTTGGAGCCATTGTCCAGAACAACCACAGTGTGGCCTTTCGTCTTTGTGACCAGGATATCCCCTCGTAACAAATAGTCTGCAGCTTTGCAATACTTATTTTCTTCCAGGATATAAAACTGGCCAGTCTGTTCCAGTTCTGCCACCTCATTCGCTGTGCTAAAACCATTCACATGAATACCTGCATAAAGCACACAGCAACGTACCAATTCAGAGCAGTCTGTTTCCACGGCTGCGTTCACTTTGGAAAGATCATAATCATATGGCTTCGCTGCCGCCGTTGCCGTTCCTCTGTGGCCCTGACAATAACCGATATTATCATTCTGGCAGGCAGCTTCCATGTTTTTAGCGATCGCCTCCCGGACTGCAGGTGACTTTGCTCTAATAACGATCCAGCCCTTTGAATGCAAATACCAGAGCTGCGTTGACACCTCTCTGCCAGTCTGATCGCCTGCCTTGCCTCCGTTTACTCCGCCATTTTCATTGCTTCTTGCGCTTCCAACTCTTACTCCCATGTCAACTACACCTCCACATCATCCGTTGCTTCAATCACAATTCCCGCATTTTCCTGAAGCTTCATCTGTTTTACTGCAGCTTCAATCAGGATCTCAATCTGTGCGTCTGAAAGTGTGATGTTCTTCTTCTGAAGAATCTCTTTTAAAAACTGTGTAACGATGACTTTTTTCTCTTTTCCGTCAGTGGTTTTCATGGTCTGCTGAACCATTAAAACCGCTTTATACGCCCACTGAGTCACCAGGTTCAGCTTCTCGGAGTCAGCCTTGCTTTTTACCCAGGGAAGCACATATCTGGTTAATACCAGCACCGCCACCATCACCAAAATCTTTAAACCCTCAAAGCAAATATCACTCATTCTCTGTTTCCTCCATTCTTTCTTTTTTGTCTGTCTCCCTATCCTCCAGTTCATACTGCCTGGAAAGGTGTCTGTCTTTCGTTGTTTTGATCCATCCCATTACTCCACATTCCCCACCACATACGCTAAACACGCAGGTACATAAGGTATCCGGAATTCCACCTGTTCTTATGTAAATAGCAATCATCACGATCACAAAAACAAGTAAAAATATCGCCAGGATTACGAGGATCACATCCATGGTTTTCCACTTCTCTCTTTGCATGATCTTCCTCCAATTAAAAAGGCACATCGGAAACATCCGATGCACCTGCTTTTACCTTATTATTTTTCTGTGAGCTTCGTCCATATAAGGAAGTTCTCTGCAGCCGTATTCAGCTACGTTCATTTCTTGATCAATAGAATCCAGCTTCTCCCGATAATAATTCTTTACTTCTTCGGAAACCTGGTTCATATGTTCCAGATCTGTTACCAGCTCCCGGAGGAGATCTGCCTGCTTGGTTGTCACATCGCAAAGCGTGTCTATAATATGAAGCAGAGTCATGTTTCTTCTCCCTTCCTATCATTCCTGTTTTTCCGCTTCAATAGCCGCTTTCACCTTTTCACGGAAGGCCGCCGGTACGCTGTCAATGGTTCTGATTTCAGCTTTAACTAAAGTCACATAAAGTTCTAACATATTACACGCCTCCATTCTCTTTTTCATACAGATCTGCAATGGCCTGCATGATGACTAACTGATTTTTTTCTGTTTCAATAAGTTTTTCATAGATATCTGCCTGAGCGGCCATGGAAGTCAGCATATTTTTATTGCTATTTTCCTGCTCCAGGGCTGAAAAATATTCTTCTTTTGTAAGAATCCTGTACTCACATGAATAACCCTTATCAACTTCTCCGTTCCCGTCTTTTCTTTCATACGGAGTGATATTGCGCCTCTGAATGTAAGTGCCCTTTCCAAGCTCCTGAAGGGTTTCAGGCTGCTCTCTGCAGAGTTCCTTTTTCCATTCCTGCATGACGATTTACCTCCCTTGTCATCTTTGAAATAATCCGTTTGATTTTACGGACGTTTACCAATTCCTTAATATGTATCAAATACCAGTCATACGTTTCTGAATGTGTGATCCACCCCAGCAACGATACAAAACCACGGCAAAGCCCCAGCGGAAACCGCTGGCCGTTTTCTTCCTTTTTATGCAATTTTCGGGCTATGCGCTCTACATGAAGTAATATGCGCTTCCGGATCAACACTTTTGACCGGTAAAACAGCCAGCCCATGGCCGACACGCAGCGCCCCGTTTTCTTCCCATTTTTCTTGGTGTATTCAAATCGGAACACCTGCCAGTCACTCTTCATGCGTAGTCTCATCTTTCCAAGCACCTGCCGAATGTAAATCAGAGCCTGGTGCAGCTTCTTTTTGTTATCATCAGCCAGCGTATAATTATCCATATACCGGACATGATGTGCGATTTTCAACTTACATTTAATGTCATAATCCAGTTCCAGGAGCATGAAATTCGCAAGCCATTGAGAAAGATAGAAACCTAAAGGCATTTCTTTAGGAAAATATGTCATGCAGACATCAATCAGATGTAGAAAAAAGTTATCTTTAACTCTACGCTCTAATTTTTTCCGAACAATTTTATACTGAATATGGCTATAAAAATGTCGGATATCTGCCTGTGCAAAGTTCCTGATTCCCTTTCCACTTTCGATCCAACGTCTGATAGCTCGCTGCCCCTTCAGGGAACCCCTTCCAGGAAACGATGAGAAGCTCATCGGATAACTGCTTCCTGCTATGATCGGCTCCAGGATCATTACAATAACATGCTGAATCCAGAGTTCCACCATAGTCGGTACATAAACAACCCTCGTCTTTCCAAACTCTTTAATAATTACCGGGTTATGCTTTACTGGCTTAAATCGTTTTTGAGGATCAGTCTGCCATCCATCCGGTTTCGTATTCAGGATAATTTCCTGGATTTTCCTAACCCAGGCATCCAGATTTTCCTCCGCCATTTGAAAGTCTTTTCTCTTGGTTTTCCCTTTTCTCATACGTTTAAAAGCCTTTTTAATCACATCTTCCCGGCAGGCCAGCCGATACAGGTATCTATAACTTTTCTTTTTCTTCCAGGGAATCCCGGTCACCTTTTCAATATCGTATTTCAATATACGCATGATCTTCTATCTCCTCGCCGCTTTCGGACATTTCCTGCTACTTGCAGCTCCTGACCGGAACTATTTCCACTCACCAAAACCCATAAGGGCGGATATAACGATGTTTCAATCGTCTGCGGTGTAGGATTACCGGGAACATTTTGGTTGTCGTTCTAAAATTGATAGAAAAAGGACGCGCCGTAGTTCCACCAGGCGTTAGCAGCCACATTGTTCAGTGTGCGGGCCCAGAGGCCGTCATTAAGACCGTCATTGCAATTGCCGAACCGTAGCGAAACCGCCGGAAAGGGTGTTCCGGTAACCCCTAAAATTCGTTTATTCCCTGCAAGGGCATCGGGGGAAATCCCCCGAACCCCCTATTTTCTTTATGGGGGAAGGCCCCCATACCCCCTAACAGCAGCTCACGCTGCTGCAGGTGCTGGAAGAAGTAAGGACGCGCCGTAGTCCCACCCGGCGTAAGCCGCCACACTGTTCAGTGCGCGGGCCCAGAGGCCGTCATCAAGACCGACATTGCAACCGCCGAACCGTCGCGAAACCGCCGTGATTGTGGCGTTTAACCAAGTATGATCGCAATAGCCAGTTGCCGAAGTTCCCTCAATTTCCTCTGACGGAATCGCGCCAAAACCTTTGACTACATGCATGGTCGCATTGTAATGGTTTGCTGTCACGTTGCAGCCTGTATCCAGATACCCATCTCCGCTCAGATTGTAGGTATAATCTGTAGATACCTTAATTCTTCCATTGACCGCGACCATATATGGATCACGCTGCCAAAGCATATAACTGCCCAGAACAGCGCTATGAAAAATCTTATTGAAAGACTTATTATCATCTGATCCATAAAACCGGCCGCCTCCAACTACCTTGTTGATCTGAGTTCCATAATGCTGGGCTTTATCCTCTACATAGCTGGAGCACATTCCGCTTCCAAAAGAACTTTGTGAATCTGTGCTTCGCGTAAGCATTACGCAAATATCTGCTAACGTATTTGTAAGCGGGCCGCCAAAGAATAACCCGCTTGCACTCGTTTTCAAAATCGCTGTGTTCTGCTCTGTAGTGCCTATTGCGGTTCCCGATGAATTATCAGAAGAGCTTCCTGAAGCAGTCAGGCAGCTCCACTGACCTGCAATGCTTCTCATCCTTCCGTTTCCATCAATAGAGCCATAGAACATGGGAATGAGCATGTAGTCCCTAACTTTTCCTTTGACATTAAATCCAACCGGCTGGAAATCCGGATCAACCTGCCGCTCGCAGAAGTATACATAACGATCTGAACCGACCTTATATTCCTTTTTGTAGATCTTCTTAATGACCGCCATTGCATTTCCTGCAAAATTTGCATTTGATACATCTGAAGCTGTTCCGTCTGCTTTCTTCGTATAATCATCCGGATTCAGATAATATTTGATTTCTCCATCCCACCCACACATAACCGGCACATTCGCTTTTAACCAGCTCCAATCCGCCCAGGAGCCATAATCCATGGCATGAGTAGCCATATTCATGGACATAGGCTTAAAATCCTTGTTAGCGCCCAAGTATTCTACACGGGTAGCTGGATTCAGATCTGATGCTTCGTGAATAACCATTCCATAGATCGGTGTGTCAGTCGGGATCAGGTTCCGGATCAGCTTCTCTGTCTGCTCCTTCACTTCCAAAAGGGTTTCCTGCTCCGCAATAAAAACCTTATTTTCCGTCATTTTTTCCCTCATTTCCAGCATAATATAACACGATGCGTCATATTTTTGCTTATTTTGTTATTTTATAACGTATCCCGTTATCATATAACGGAATCCGTTATTCTCCAGTGCCATCAGCTTCTTCCGAAGGAAGCTGGACATAATAAAGATGACCATTTTCCATCCCCAGACGGATCTTCGCTCCGTTTTTGTCATCCTCATAAATTTTGGCATCCACCTGCAGTGCCTTGTCATTTTCAAGTAACTGCTGATAGCGTTCGTTAAACCGGTCTGCATGTGCAGGAGTTGATGTTGTAAGAGCCTCCATCTGGAGGTTCAATGTAGGATTGTTCTTGATTGGTAAGTTAGCCATTGTGTTCCTCCCTTAAAACGTGTCCTTAATCCAGAAGGTCATCGCAAGATCCGCATCCTTGCCTTTTGCTGAAAACCGCTTAATATTAACGATATCACCATTGGCATCATACAAGCCGATCTCGCTGATCTCTTTGCCCGCCAGCTCCTCTTCGGTCAGCGTACATTCATACTTGCATTCTGTATCGCTGACCATTGTATAGCCGTCATACTTCTTTCTGAGAAGTTCATTTCCGAGGGCGCTGTCTGTTTCCGAAAGAGGAATAATGTTCCCGCTTTCATCCACACCGCCATCACCGAAAACAAAACCTACGATTTTCGGGAGCTGGATTTCTCCGGCCCTGGCTCTAACCATATTTTTTCTTGCTGTCACTGTGATGATCTGATTCTGTGTCATGTCAATTCCTCCTCACGCCTCTCAGCGTCCAATATTCTCTTTCCGTTCAAATTTTGGCTGCCATCCAGAAACCATAAATCCTTATCCAGTCGAACACGATAGTCATTTTCCTCTTTGTTTTCTATCTTTCCAAAATCAAAGTGTTGTCCGTACTCATGTGGGTGTCTCAGAATTTCAAGAAGAACAGAACCATCTAATTTCCACGCACCGTTTAGTGTTGGAACTTGCCAGAACTGGGATTCAAAGCCCATGGATACCATGCCGACAGTGTTCTCATCTTGGCAGATTGCTGTCATAAATCTGGCTGCCTCCGTGAAATCCTCATGAAGTTCTATTTCTCCAATTTCATAGGTTAAGCCGTATTCATCTGCCTTACGGACTGCATCAAGATTGTATGTACCGTCCAGCAACCAGGCTCCATTCAATGTCCGAACCGGCCAAAACTGCGCTTCATAACCCAGTGCCATTCCTGTCACGGTATATTTTTCCGGGCTAATATAGCCACTCTCTATCAGTAAAATCACACGATATCTTAAATGTGCTGGCAGCCATTTGTCCAAAAATACCCGGATGTCTTTCATATCAACACCCACAATTTTGCTTACATCCAGCGTTATCGTTGCCAGGAGCTTGTCCGCATCTGCCTCTACTGTTGTATCAGCTCCTGTTCGGGCATCCAGTTTTTCCTTCAACCAAGCCTCATTGACCAGCTCCTCATGGAGTAGCGCCGCCGCCCCATACATTTCATCAATAATTCTTTCTATCTCAGCCAGGATTATATCTTCCACATTCAGAAGGTCTTCCATTTGCCTCATCTTTCGCACTCTGGCCGGAAGCATCTGTTCACTATTCAGTGACACTGATAATCACTCCCTTCAGAGAAAAGAATTTGTTATAATCTGCCGTGATAGAATCCTTTTTTCCATTTATTGTTAAGTCCACCACCTCGGAGACACCACTCACCGCGCTGATGATATTGCTGACTTTAAAGAAGTTCAGGGAGATCACTCCGCTCTGGAAAGCAATTTCCAGAAAATGTGCCTGAACATCTGTCTGAATCTGGCTTTTAACCGTTTCCTCCGTGTATCCGGCTGTTTTGTGAATCTCGCATACAATGGTTACATCAATACTCTCCGCTGCAGATACCACCGGGTTAGCCCCCACAGGCCGCTTCGTATTGATATACTCCTGCACAATCCGGATTTCTTCTTCCGTAGGTGCCTGGGCCGTTGTGGAAACAATGGCGATATATACGTTTCCTGTTCCGTCTCTTGGACTGGAAACTTTTGCATTTCCCGCCACCCTTTTGCCCTGGGCATTGGTTGCTTCCTTGGCCCATTTCACATAATGTTTTTCATTTCCACTGGTTCCCATGTCACTTCCTTGAGCAGCCAGTTCATCCTGCAGGGGAGCAATGAGCATCGCATTAAATCGGGCCAGTTCTTCAGATACCGCCTGCAGGTTATCCATTGTAAAGCTTCCCTCTATCCTGGAATCTTCATTTTTGAGGCTTCCTTTCATCCTGGCCAGAATTCCATCTGCCGTAAAATCCATTTATACATTCACCCCTTCCATTCGGATCGGTACCGTTTCTTTCCCATAAATGCTGGTACAGTCAAATGTTACTTTCATCCCCCAGCTACTGGTCTCAAAATTAAAATTTTCCAGTTTCTTGATATATGGATTTACCATTAACGCTTCGGTAATATAACGCTTCATTTCTGACTTTACTATTTCTCCGTTCATGGAGTGTCCAATGAGCTGATCCTCATATTCTTCTCCGAAGGCCGGAGAATAAGCTACGTGTCGGAACCGGGCTGTTGTAAGTGCCTTAAATATCCAGATCCGGAGTGCAGCATTTCCTTCCACCAGATAAGTGCAGCCATTTTCATCCAGAAGCAGTTCATTTCTCGCATAATCATACGCATATTCTTTCAGTAATGGTAAATCAGTTACTTTTTTCGTATCTGTAACCCCAGACGCATCAATAAATGGAAAAATGCTCATCCTGCCACCGCCCTTCCAGCTATATAAAAGCCGCTTCCTGTCATGACAACCACCACCGTATCACCTTTCTTGATTACATATTTTTCATGGAATTCTTTCAAAAATTCATATGCTGCAGCCGGTTCAAACGGTGTTTCAAAGGGCTTTAAAATCTCATCACCGCCATCCGATGCCGCTACCGTCAAGGCCGGATTGATGTAAATGCCAGCAGATACTGTCTGCCCCTGCAGTTGAATAGACAAAGGCTTCACACTGATCACATCAGCCAGGAATGTTCCATCTACGCTTGCCTGAACCCCGCCACCGGAGTTTATATCCGCAGCTCCGCCACCGGATATACGTTCTTCAATTGCGTGAACCATTCGCACGATGTTATGATCTGTCATGTCAGTCCCTCCTACTTACTTTTCTTATTGTTTGTGTCCTTCTCGATTTCCTCCTCATCCATCAGATTTTCAAAAGCCAGGGTAAGATCCATTTGCGCTTTTCCATTGGTAAAGGTATGAGTATCGCTTTCTATGTAAAACTGTCCATACAGTCCAGAAACTTCATCCTGGACAATAATGGAATAGCCAGAGACTGCCCTGAAATCATTCGGTACTCCAGATACAGATCCAGAATTTTCTACAGAAACCAGTGCTTTTTGTGCTTCTGCTGAAATATCTTCTTTATCGCTCTGTTTCATAACTTTCTGAACCAGGCCATATTTTTGAATGGACTCTGCATCCTCTATCACCTTGATCTGATTTCCTTTACTGTTGGTGATAATTACACGGTTTACCAGGTTCTGCAGAGTGCTTTTATACTCTGTATCAATTAGGTTGTAATCTCCGGTCATCACAGCTCCACACAACGTCCCCTTTTCAATCACACAAAGCTGATTGATATTTTTAATCAGAGGAATGTATTTTGTACCATTCTTTCTGGCTGCTACTGTATAGGCCATCATGATTGCCTTATATGCCTTTTTTCCAAAACACGGTGATTTCACTACAACTCCATTGGTCGGAGCCAGTTCTCCGCATGGAATATCCAGTTTCTGGCAGATCTGTGTGACAATACTTTCTGGTGTCCCAGAAAAGACCATATTCACATCAGACTGGTTCACGTAAAACAAAAGATCATATGCCAGATAACTTACCGTTTTAGAGCTGCCTTTCTTATCCGCATCAAATATAATCCCACCGAAAATATTGTTTCCTTCATTATCCTGCATGATAATTTCATCCCCGATGTCAATGGACACATTCGGGAATAGAGTATCTTTTTTGTTCTGTGCGATAGTGAAATTGATTTTTCTGGACACCTGGGAAGTATCACCAGACCAAGTGATTTTTTCAATTAGCTGGCTGATATCCTTTCCTCCTGTCAGTAATTTCATTCCTTCCACCACCTTTATGCAGGAATTGAAAGCACAGTGCCCGGATAAATCCAGTGCCCGTTCCCGGAATTACTTTTTCCGTGGCTCTTAGCTGCCGCTTCAATCGTTCCGCTATTTGCACCATATATCTTCGTATACTGTGCCCCATTCCCGTAATATTTCTTTGCAATCCCCCACAAAGTATCCCCGCTAACCACCGTATGGCTTCCACCCGCGCTGGTATTGGGTCGATCTGTAAGACCGTTATCTCTGACCTTTGGCGTGATATTTACCGTGGGAACATTTAAAGTAACATACTCTGAAAATGACATAGTATAATAAATATCCTCGTCTCCCTCATTTCCAGAATAATTCAGTTCATCCATCAACATGGCCAGATTGATATCCATGTCCGTTACAATGACGCGAACCACCTTTTTCGATGTTTTCCACTCATCCAGCATGGTGATATAACCTTTCGGTGTATCTTCAGCTCTGCTGCTGAAAGGAGAGTTTTCTGATGGGAAGAAGCTGGAAAACTTTGTGCGTTTTAATCCACAGTCTCCTGGAAGATTGACTTCTCCCATTTCCAGCAGGGTTATCGTCTGATTTAACTGTTTTGATGTAATCTCCACCGTTTTAGGGTTAATCGGGAGCTTAATGACTTCGCTCCGATTATCCACACTTAATTCAATGATTCTTTCTTCCATAAGCTCCCTCCTATCCCATATTTACAATTACTTCTACAAATTTCTTTGCTACTTTATCAGCCATCTCATCAATGTCATCTTCTGACCGGACATTGACTGTGTCTGCAAGTTTGGCAATCTGGACTGTAATGCTTCCGAGGAATCCTCTTGCTCCACTGGACAAAGTGCTACCCGGTACCTCCATGCCGCCCTTGCTCTCCCTGATCCGGTCGATCAGAGCCGAAAGATGCTGGTCAATATTTGTTAAAATGCCGATGACAGAGGCCATTCCTCCGCCGTTTCCGGAGGATGATGCCATGCTTCCCTGTACTACGCCACCGAATGCATTGCTGGTCAGAGACACACTTTCCTTGTTTGGAAGTATCCTGGAACCTCTCGGCAGATTTACAAGCTCTGGGCCTTCCTCACCTACCCAGGTAAGTCCACCACGCCAGTTGTTGTCTCCAGCCGCATTCTTTCCAACGCTTCCTGATCCACCGCCTCCAGAGCCTGCAATCTTGGCTCCTGTGTTGCTGATCCAGTCCGCCACTTTACCGATAGCCGAACCGATTCCTTCCACAATAGGCTGAACCACGCTCCAGACGCTCTCCAGAATACTCTGAATTCCTGGGAACACACGCTGTACCACGCTGAAAACAAGCTCGAATACACTAATGCACAAATCCATAATAGGTGAGATCACGCTCCAGGCTGTGGTCAATACAGAACCAATTGCAGGGCCAGCTACCGCGATAACCTCCTGGATGAAGCCCATCCGCTCTCCAATGAAGCCAATCACAGAACTCACTTTCTCACTAATGCCATCGAATATTGTGCTGAAAACAGGTGCAAGTGCCACAACGGCCACACCGATAGCTGACACCAGGCCAGCGATAACCGGCGATGCCTGTGAGATCAGACCGCTAATACCAGAAACCACACTTGAAATCACCGGAAGTATTACTGGAAGCATAGTTGAAACAGTGTTCACAATACTTCCTATCGCCGGGACGCTGGCTACTGCAGCCTGACTAAGGGAGTTTGTTACACTGTTTCCAAAGGATACAAGTTCCGGTATAGCTGCAGAAAACTTGGAACCCAGGTTTCCGATACCATCAAACGCCTGGTTAACTGCGCCACTCATAGAAGACGGCAGTGCGCTCACAATTCCGTCTTTCAGGTTCTTGACGATTTCTCCACCAAATTCTTTAATCTTCGGAGCCGCCGCCTTTATGCCCGTTTTTACAGCTCCAGGAAGCGCTTTTACGACTCGCCCAACCATCGGAACCGCATTCTTAAACAGGAACGTGCTGGCCGTCTCCACTACGGAGCCCATAGCGCCTTCTACATCACCGCCACTCGCCATAAAACCAAGCAGATTTTTAACTGCGGACTTCATGGCTCCGAAAGATCCACTGAATGTGGTCGATGCTTCTCTCGCTGTGGTTCCTGTAACATCCAGCTTTTCCTGGATCACATGGATCGCGTTATACACATCTGCCAGATTATCCAGGTTATACTTAACTCCGGAAATTTTCCCAGCATCCTTTAACAGACGCTCCATTTCCGACTTCGTACCACCGTAACCAAGCTTCAGGTTATCCAGCATGGTGTAGTTCTGCTTGGCAAAGCCCTGATAAGCGTTCTGGATAGAACCTATGTCGGTACCGAATTTATTCGCATTATCTGCCATATCCACCATGGCCTGATCCGCAACAGTGGCTGCTTTTGCCGTATCACCCTTTAAGCTGTTTAACAACGAAGCTGAAAAGCTGGTGACCTGTTCCATATAATCATTTGCTGATAATCCCGCTTTTTCAAAGGCTTTGTCTGCATTCGCCTTGACTGTATCCGCATCATCCTTGAATAAGGTTTCGACACCGCCACGGCTCTGCTCCAGCTTCGCGCCTTCGCTCACCGATGCTCCCACCACTGCAGTAGTGGCCGTAGCCGCTGCGATTGCGACTGGTATAACAACTTTGGTTCCCAGTTCTTTTATTTTTCCATTGATAGCAGAAAACCCTTTACCCGTAGCATCCTTAAGTTTTACTACCGGCTCAGCAACCTTTTTCCCCAGCCCTTTTACTTGATCTTCAACCGCCTTAACTTTTGCAGTGGCCATATCCTTCACTGCAACTGCAGTCACTACCTTTTTGCGGAGTGGTTCCAATTTTGATTTCAGGCCATTCAATGCCTTACTGGCCGGAGTCGCATCCAATTTCGCCTGATATTTTTTATCCCAGGCTTTTTTCATCTCTTCGCGGGTTTTCTTTACATCATCTCTGAATGATGTCTGCTCTTTTTTTAGGATCCGAAGGGTTGCCGTGACATTATCTTTAATACTGATATTTCCTACAACGCTCATTTGTCACTCGCACCTCCATTTCCCTCAAACGCAAACATTTTCTTTCTCTCTTCGATTGCTGTCTCCATGGAAGCAAAATAAAAGAGCCTTTCTTCAAGACTCAGATTCAGGATATATTCAGGTGTGATTCCTTTCTGCAGATAAAAATGCAGGAAATAGGCTTCTCCGTCTCGGCTTATGAGTTTTTTAATTCTTCAACCACAGTGACTTTCTTATTTCCGAGTACACCGGAAAGCTTCATGATCTCTGTAGCGATTTCTGTTATCTCGCTCATTTCAAAGATATTCACCACTTCCGGATATGTCTGAATCAGTCCCTGATTCATCATCTCCTGCGCGACTTCCTTTAAGTTTGGTTCCACAACAGCCAGATAAATCGTATATTTATCTGCCGCGTTCGGATCATTCTCATCTTCAATTTCCGTACACTCTACGATTTCCGGATAATCCAGGTTGCGGATTTTAATATTTTCATCCAAGCTCGGAATATGTAATGTGCGGTATTTTCTGACCTTTTTCTCCTGAAAACGCTTGATTGCCTTGTTAGTAAAACTCTTAAATACCTCGCTCTTATCTTTATCCATGACTGTTTCCTCCTCTTATGCTGCAATCTGATCCAGGTTCTGCAGATCAGACGGTGTGAAGCCGATGCTGGTTTCTTCCTCGACAATTCCGCCTTTTTCCCAGTTAACCACCGGAAGTTCATTGTGCCATACATTGTTAGCTGACCAGCGCTCTGTCTGTCCATTCACGGCATCCGGATCTTTCAGCTTCGCAATAATCTGGCAACGCACATCCTTGCCCTTCTTCCAGCTTTCCAGGATCGCTTTTGCCCTGGTATAAACCTTTTTTACGGTGTAGGAGCCTTCGCCCTTTAACCCGGTAATCTTAGAGTCCACATCAATGCCGATCTGGACATCTTCACGGTTGGCTGTTACCTTTAACTCGATTTTAGAAAATTCAAAAATTTTCTCTCCATCAATCCAAAGTTCTCCCCAGGTACCGGAAAGAGTTTTGTTGCCTCTGATACTCTCTGCCATTGTCATTCCCTCCTTACATGTTTACTGTCATTTTCAGATCTTCCATGGCATCCACAAATTTCACGTTACTGGTCACAAAGACCTTGCTTCCTGTATTTGCTTCGGCCACCGCCGTATCATCCATTTCTGATGTGTCGGTGCCCCGTCCTTCCAGGTAATTTCTCTGGGCATCTACATCTACAGATACGGTATTGTCATAACTGCGATCCAGGACATCTCCAAGAAGCTCCTTATGGTAAGAGCTGATGGCTGCCACAAACATCTGCTTGTTGTCATAGTCATTGATGACTTTGCCCACATAATACTTTTCAAATGTATCCCGGATGTCATCCATGTAGAGATCCATGCCCTCCACGATCTTGATCTTCCGAAAATCTTCCGTTTTGGTGGCAGTAAAGGAAGTCAGGCTGTTCACACCGCGCCCAATCTTATACTGGCTGCCATCAAAGGTAAGGATCAGTTCGCCTGCATCGATCCGCTCATTCGGATCATCCGGCACTTCTGCCGAAGAAACATCGTTCAGAACATAATAGGTACTGCTTCGGGAAAGAGACAGTCCAGCAAGGATTCCTGCGATTCGCGCACAGTATTCCGCTGCAGTATGCTTTTTCCCGGTAACAGACGAAGTAATGTTCTCTGTGGTAAAGTTGATAATTCCCTCATGATCTCCCGCATAATGGGGAAGAACCACCTTGAAGGTCTTCTTTTCATCATTGCGGTACTGCTTGATCCAGGCTCCGATCATCGTGGTATCTGCCGCCTTAATTCCAGGGATGCACAGATAATTCCATTTTAAGTCCTTTAACTTCTTCAAAACCGCGTTGTAGCTTTCTACATTGGCGGCCACTCTCATGGCGATCACTTTTGAAGGTGCCCCCTCATAGATCAGTTTCAGATAATTGTAGTTATCCTCCGTCCACTGAGTGAAATCCACATCATCCACTTTGTTGTAAACATTCTGTTCTTCACCTTCCGTGTCATCTTTCAAGATAACCGCTACAATTCCTTTGGCACTACGCTCAATGGCACTAACGCCTTTGGACTGGAAGATAAAGTTAAAATTCGGTAATCCCAGGCTCATGTTTACTCACTCTCCTTTTTCAGTGATACTCCCAGCTCCTCCATCCGGCCATTTGTAACCTTCTGTTCTTCGGAGTGCCGGAAATTGATAGTAAAAATGTAGTGGAGAACGTGATCCACTACATTGATGTCCGCATTCCCGATGGTGATCTTCCTATCACCAAATGAAAGCACCGGACGAATGGCTGCGTCAATTTCAGCAGCTTTAATGAGATAAGTATTATTGCTTTCACTCTTCTCATGGTAGGTAACATCCACCATAACGCTCATGTCCGTGTAAATCCCATCCACAGTTACAGGACTTCCTGGCTTCAAATCCACAAAATACCAGGTTTTAGTCTGTTCCACTCCATGAGCCGGGTCTGTACTTTTGATTTCTTCAAAAAAGACATCTGTATCCGGATCTATCTTCTTTAAGACCCGGATCAGCGCGTCTTTTATCTGCAATACTGGATTTTCCATCATTTCTCCTTAAACCAAATCATGCGTGTTTAAAAAATCAGCCAACCAGGCCCGCAGGTAATCCGGAAGTTTCCGATCAATTTCCTGCAGAGACACCTCCAATATATGAGCGCCTTTTTTGAAGCCGCCACCCTTCATGCGATGCCCATACTCCACAGGCTCCGCATATTCCACATTGTTGTAAACCTCAATATAGTAGGTGTCTCCCCGCTTTTCGATAGCTCCCAAGTTCCAAGCATCCCGTAAACGTCCGGTCTGAACCGGAGTCAGTTCTTTTGCTTTTCCAAGCGCCTGCTCCGCAATGTCAATGACCATTTGCTTAAATTCTTCCGGGTATTGCCGGTCTATGATCTGGGCCAGGTTCTTTTCCCACTCGTTCAATCCGTCAAAGGTATATTCGGTACTCATCAGACCACCGGATCATCCAGACGAACTGGAACATTATTGTGGGATGGCTGCCGTTCAGCAGCTCCAGCCAGAGCTTCTATAGCCTTTCCAAGTCGTGAAATCACCAGAAAATCATTTTCCAGGATGTCGATCTCCGGCCTTACAAAAAGGCTGTAGGAAGTATCTGCAGATGCCGTGGAGCTGCTCTGGGCCAATGCTCCGCCGCTGTGAGAAGATAGCGCACATGGAACATCCTGATACACCATCTTCCCTTCCGCGCCGCTTTTAAAAACGCTTTCACCAGATGGTAAAGTATCTTTAAAAGGCCGGTAAACGGTCACTGTATCCCAGTAGGTCTCTGCCAGAATATCAGCTTCCTGCATGGTTATCCTTTGGCAAGCGCATTTTCTTATAATGGTTTAAGGATGTCTCATAATTCTTCATGAAGTCCACCGTGGCGCTCCGGGAAGCGCTTGGATCGCGGTAAGAAATCGTTGTGTCTCCACGGGTAACGGATGATGTTTCTTTTCCTGTGGAGACCAGCAGATCTGCCTTTAACATATCCTCGGCAATCTGGGCTGCAGTTCCTTCCAGGCGTTCCGGAAGATCTTCTCTGCAGCAGTAAATCAGGATCTTATCTACCGCCCGGCGCACATATCTCCTTGCAGCGCTTTCTTCCGTTTCTGCCATTTTCATGTTATCCATGACTTCGGCTACAATCCTGTTTTCCTGTTCACTTGCCATGCAGTCCCTCCTACTTTTTCTTTGCTGCCTGACTTTTCTCAGCAGCTTCCTGATTCTGTTTCAGCGCCACATCGAGCTGATCTTTCGTGCCGTCCAGTTCCTGTTTCAAAGTGGCATTCTCTTTCAGGGCCACCTCAAGCTGGTCTTTCGCACCATCCAGTTCCTGTTTCAGCGCAGCGTTCTGGCTTCTTGCCGCCGCCAGTTCCTCCTTCAGTTCCTTTTCCGCTGCAGATGCTTCGTTTTCCAGAGCCGCTTTCTTTGTGGCCCCTTCTCTGACAAATCCCTGGCTTTCCAATGCCAGTGCTACAACTTCAGACTCTGTCTGTTTTACTACATTATCGCGTCTTAAAGTAATCATCCCGCATCTCCTCCTATGACAATTCTTCCTTTACGTTGACAAAGCAAGTCGCAACCTGCTCATCCGGAATCCAGATATCATGGTACTTGCGGTAATCCATCGCATAAGCTCTAGCCTTCTGGTTTGTCTCCGGATCAAAAATTCTCATCTTATCCGTCTTTGATACTGCAATAGGAGCCTTTCTCGGCGTGATAATCCAGTTGACATTCTTGCTGGATGCTGTTGCTGCAAATCCTCCATCTTCCTGCCCGCTGGTTTTTCCGTCTTTGAACAGATACTCAGTCTTCATTCTTTCAGAACCGACCGGAATCAGCGGATGCTGCCCATCCAGGCTCTTGACCTTAAAGCTCACATCTCCCTGCTTAAAATCTGTTACATCCAGTTTCTTGGACAGCTTATCACTCATGGACAGGATCGCTGCCACCATACGGCTGATGGTAATTACCAGTGGAGTGTTGTCTCCCACCTTTTCCTGAACCGTAGCAATGTCATAGTAAAGTCTCTGTAAAATGGTATCCTCTGCCGGTACATATCCGCCAGATGCTTTTTTCGCCTTGATGCAGGCCGCCGCAATCGTGCTGTAACGATAAGCATCAATCTCCGGGATCACTTTGGTTCTCTGGAATTCTCCCATTACAGTAGCCGCGGTCAGCACGAAGTTGGTCTCATCCACTGCATTCTCATCAAAGCTGAAGGAGCGTCCTCTGTCCTGAGTCATTGTTTTAGTCTGATACTTGAAGTTTACTCCACCGGCTACAAAACCGTTCTGGCGGTCATAATCAGCCAAACCGTCCATAGAAAGCTCCGGGATCTTGACCTCTGATCCACCATTATATTTCACCAGATTGGAATTGACTTCCATCCAGCCGGAAGTAGCCTGTTCTACTGCGGCCTTATCCAGTTCACTCTGAATGACCGCTGCTGTCTGAATTGTATTTACGCTCATGTCTCATATCCTCCTTATAATCCTCTGATGTTTCTTGCGATCTGATCTCTTAACATATTTTCTGCGCTTGCTGCATTGCCAAGGCCCGCCGGAGTCTTTCCACGAAGTCTGGATTCCACCGCCGTCTGAAGGCTTCCCTTGAAGGTTTCTATTAATTTTGACAGGCTCTTTTCCATGGCCTCCTCACTGGTATAATCCAGCAGATCAGCCAGGCCGACCGGATAACCATCCTTTTCCAGGGATGCCGTTGCTTTTTTCTGCAGATCACTCTTTAAGAGCTTCGCCTGAAGATCTGCGATCTGGTCATCTTTCTTTTTCTGTTCCTCGGCAGCCTTTTCCTCCGGGCTTAACTTGGCCTGTCTCTTTGCTTCTTCAGCCTGAGCTTCCCAGTCCTGCTTTGCTTTTTCAATGGCTGCATCCATATCTGCCTGGCTGAAGGATTTTTCCTCCGTTTTACCTGCAGGCGGCTCTGTTCCTTTTTCAGCAGCCTTTTCTTCTGCTCCAGATTCCTTTTTCTCCTGCTTGGCACCGAAAAGACCGTCAAGAAATTCCTTAAAAGCAGATGCTTTCTCCTGATTTCCGGTTTCCGTACCTGCGGCCTGTCCCGCCGCTCCCGTAGATGTTCCTGCCGATGTAGTTGCTGCGGTTTCAGTTGTCTGAGTGCTGGTGGTCATTTCTCCATCCATTTTCATGTCCTCCTTGAATTTTTGTATAACAAAAACACCCTCTAACGCTGGTTAAAAGGTGTTTAAGCTCCATTTAAACGTAATTTTTTGTAATTTAATAGGCACCCCTTCGGGTGCCCATCATGCTTTCTTTTTCTGCAGATCTCTGCAAAAATCCTCTTTGTAGTTGTTTGTTCCCAGAGCCGATTGCCTTATAACATCTCTTGGTATCCCATCCGGATATGTATCACATTTTGCATAGCCATGATATCTGGTGCATGAGTTACAGGCGCTGTCAAATGCCTTTGGTGCTTCCCACCACCGTCTATCAGAATATGGTTTCTTTTCCATTACAGCTCCTCCATGTAGATTGTATGTCCATCAACTCTGGTAACAATAAATGATGATCCACGCTCAAAAAGAATTTCCTTCTCTGTCGAATTGTACTTTCGTATATCTCTACCATTCTTTGACTGAATTACATACTGTATTTGGAAACTATCATCATATACCTCGGTTGAAGATGATAAATACTCATTAAAGATCTTCAGTTCTCCCGGAACATAAGCTTCAACAAACTCATCCACATCCGGAATTCCGAAATCTGAAAGCGACCGTTTTACCGTTCCCTCATACTTCGGCATCTTCTGAAGTGCGGAATCCATTGCCTTTATGGACTGTTCTTCCTGCTTCGTCAGTTTTTCTCCCCTGCGGAGTTTGTCATTCCAAACATAAGAAGAACTGCTTATGTAACTATTCATAGCATGTTGCTCCGCGTCTGTCAACGGTTCCACAGGTTCTTTTGCCTTTTCTTTTACATAGCGTTTTTTCCATTCTTCAAACTTTGGATTGTCCTTCAATGGGTTAGCGCCGTCCTTCAGCGCAAACATATCAATCCGCGGCTTTGCTCTGGTAGTACATTTACAGTTCGGGTGGATCGGCGGCAGATTGATTCCCGCCTCGGCCTCAGATAACTTAAATGCCTGACCATTCAAAGCCTGGCATATCTCACAGCCACCTCCCAGGAAAATGTATTCCTCAATTCCAAGTTCCTGATAGGACTGCATCTGGCCTTGATTAGAAAAGTAACTGCTTTCTGTTCTCACCAGACGCTCCGCATTTTTACGCCCCCGGTGCATCACATCATCTATGGATTTTGCCATTTTCTGGACGCTGGCCCCGGACATGAAGCCCATGGTCAGTTCCCTCCTGGCAAGAGCTGCCAGCTTATCCGTATCCTCCCACAGCGCCTGGGAATAATTTTTCCCTGACCACGGAAACTCCAGAATACGCTTCAGCATCTTCTCATCAACCTTCGCCACCGTAAAGCCTACTCCCATGATGCTCTGAATATCATAGCAGCCACGGTAATAATTGGTTTTGAACATATCGCCAAGAAGATCTGTCAGCTTTGTTTCCGTATCTCCGGCCAGGTTCATCATCTGAAAATAAATCTGCGAAAGAAGCTGCTCTTTTCTGCTGATCCTGGACTTAGCAGACAGCGTATTTAGCTCCAGCTGCGTCCTGGAATCCGTCTGGGCCTCGGCCACATACTTATCCATGCTCTTTCTCCAACGGCTGTATTCCTCGCTGGACAGGAGCTTTTCCGCTTCTGCGTTATCCAGTTTGTTATCCTGGGCATACTTCTGGAACATGGCATTGATCTCATTTTCCAGTTGGTTGGCCATCTCATCATAAAGATCCATGATATCCCTGACATAGGTGTCGGTTTCCTTGGCATTTCTCAGAACCCTTTCCTTGGCCCGTTCAATCCATTCATTCCGTTCTTTCTGACTCATCTACGCCCTCCGCAGCCATTCCGGCAGCCATGCCATTCTGCTGGCTTTCAAATGCTTTGGCAAAATTCTCATAGGTGCCGAATTCGTCAACATCCTTGTTTTTTTCTTCCTCCAGCTTTTCCATCTCATCATGGACATTTTCCACCCATGGCAGCATCTGCAGCCTTGACTCCGTGGAAAGCAGTCCTGAGAGCTGCGTTGCGATCTGTGTCAGCTCCAGATTGTTTTCCGGTTTGTTTCTGCGGAGCTTCGGAGTAATGTCCTTATAATCATAATGGCCGCCCTTGATATTCAGTATATTGGTAATCAGCTCGATCCGGCGCTGCAGTCCCTTTTTAAATTTCCGCTCTTTCATGGCACATAACTGTTCCAAGCCCCAGAGCTTATAAGCGATTGCCACTCCAGAAAGGTTCCCGCCAAAAGACTCATCACATAAATGCGGAACATGGGACATGGTATGGATATCCTCCCGCAGCCGATTCTTAAAATTCTCCATTGCGGTATCATCCACCTGTTTCAGCAGCCACTGGACATCTCCTCCATCATCCAGAATGATCGCGCCTTTTTTCTTCATGTCCCGAACATCGTCACTGCTCACATCTCCCAGCTTCAGGATCTTTAAAATAGCATCATCGTTATACTGGAAGTAATTCGCCGTATTGCTCTGGGCCTTATTGTAGGCATCAATCTCCGTGATAACGCCCTCAAAATCTCCCCGGCGCTCCTCATTATTGATGTACTCCACAAAGGGGACATCCTGCCAATAATGTTCCTCAATCGCTTCCAGGTTCAAATACCCGTTATTGAATGACCGGAAGCGGAGAACCTGGTACGCATTCCAGAACTCCACCTTCAGGATCACATTCTTATCTTTATCGACAGACCGGACGCTCCTGATCGCCGCCATAGGCTGGGCGTGGCCGCTGTCACTCTCATAAATCATGATCAGATCGGACGGTGCCACCTTTGCAAAACGGATCTGTGCGTCCTCATCAAGATATAACATTTCAAAGCAGCTCCCACAGATGCTGCACTGTTTAGCCAGCTCCATGTTATGATCCTGCTCATCGTTATAATCAAAAATATCCTGCACCGTCTGCAGATAGGCATCATCCTGGGAGTTATAGACAACCGGCTGCCCAACAAAATAACTGGTTGCCGTATCCGTGATGTACTTCGCCATGTTATTAACCAGACGGTTGTTCGGTTCTGTACTATCTTTCTTGGTCTCTGAAAGAATTCGGTGCTGCCCCACGTAGTAATCAGTCAACATCCCATATTTCAGATCCATCAGGTTTTCATCTATGATCTCCCGAATATCTTTTTCTGTCAGGCTTTCTGCAGAAGCCCTGTCCATATAAATAACCGGCATAATATACCGCCTCCTTTACAATCCAGCCGCTCTCCTGTCCATGATCCGGAACCGCTTGCTTTTCTTGGCGATTGTCCGGCAGCCTTCCAGAGCATCCGGGCCATCATCATGAGCACCCATCGGGAAGTGGAACATCTGCTCCAGGAGCCGTTTATGCTTTTTATTGAATTTGATGTAGTGGTTCTTTACATCTGGCTGCATGGTCTGAATTCTCATGGTCTTATCACTGGTCTGCGGTACTTCTTCAATCGGGAGGTAAAGACCGGCCCTGGCGGATGCCTTAGCCAGTTCCTCTTTTAAGAACCACTGGAACTGTACAGTCTCGGCACCGAACTTTTTATAGCCCCGTCCAAAATCGCGCTTCAGCCAGCGTTCTTTCTCCAGGATATCCGTGATGATACGATCCGGGTGCCTCCGTTCAATATCCGCATCCAGCACATACATGTAACCTGTAACTTTGCTTTTCGCCAGTGTGATGATCGCAGAAAAGTCGCTTTTCTTGGTTTTTCCAAGGGAAGGATCGACAAAGCCAAAGAACTGAAAATCCTTGTCCTTGAAGTCCATTTCTGCTTCGTTGTAGTAGTCGAACCATTCCTCGTTGAAAACACAGTCTTCCGGGTTGATCGGTTCATTCTGTTCCTCAGAGTTAAAGGAAGCCTCTCCCTCTGTCACCTTCATGACCATCAGATCATAGTAAGAGAGTTTTTCCTCCCAGAGAACTTCTGTCCCGGCCAGCATCTTTTCCCGGTGCGCTTCAAAGAACTTTCGTGCATTTTCCTCATGGTTTTCATAAGACAGGTCAGTGAAGATATTTTCCCACTCCTGCCACAGGTCTGCCTCCGGCGAAAATGATATAACTGCCCGGTACTTAATTGCCTTGTATCCAGGGTTTTTAAGAGTATTCGCCAGTAAGCTGTCATAATGGAGCAGGGTTCCGATATAGACAATATCTGTATAATCATCACCGGCCTTGGAAACTGCTTTTTTAAACCAGCTATCCAACTTCGCCCGCTGCTCCGGTGTCCGGACATTTTCATCATTCTCAATATCATCCAGAATCAGCAGATCCGGTCTCCAGTTCCGGTGCTTCCTGCCTCGGATCTTCTTGCCGGAGCCAATCGCCTCCACCTTGATATTGGTGCTGGTCACCAGAACATTGCTCCTCCAGACTTTTCCGGTCAGATCTCCAAAATCTTCCCGGATCGCTTCGTTTTCTTCAAACTCCACACGGATGTTATCCAGGAAGCCCTCCGCCTGATCCGAACTATCGGAGATAATGATCGGATAATGCTTATACCCATATACAACAGCGTGGATCGTTCCTTTAAACGTCAGACTGGTAGACTTGGCATGTCCACGGGGAGCTGCCACTACACGCTTGCAGCCATTCATCCGGCTGATCTGCTTGACCAGCTTCGGTGTGCTTGGTGTAAGCCCTTTTAAGACTCCATCCTGCCAGATAGCGTCCAGTTCCCGATGGAACTCCGGAGACGGTCTGGAAAAATAATGTGGAAAGTAGGCCCTTCCGAAGAACTCCATATCAACAGCACCAAGGCGCTGCCGGATTCCGCCTTTCCCAGTCATAGCCGCGCCCGCTTCATAATCTTTCCTGATCCTGACACGCTCTGGCGAATCGTCCCTGTTTAAAAATGTTTTTAAAAGACCAGAAAGATCGTTTAAAGCATTCTCCTGTTCTTCGTAGTAACTTTTGCTCTCCGCTTCTGCCATCGCGCTGATCAGCGCCTTCAGACTTGCATCTTTTCCTCTCCGCATGACCTTTCACCTCTGTCCCGCATCTTTTCCTGTTCAAATTCGCCCCATACGGCTCATTTTTCCCTTATGTGGTAATTTCCCCGACCACAGACCTTTAAACGGTTTTAAACGGCTTCCTAACGCTTTTAAAAGGGGAATAACGGGCAAAGAGAAAAGGAACCGGACAGAGGGAGCCAAAAGGCCGGGCTTCGCCACCCGACCAGCGTTCTTTTCTGCTCAGTTCCTTTTCTTTATGCCTGCGTCCCGAACACAGCCGGGACGAATCAACCGGTCATGTTTTAAGTCGCGTCTTGTAATATCGGCTGTGCCGCTTCCTGTGAAGCATCGCTTCCAGATTCCTGCAGCTCTCCGCCACTTTCCACCTCGATCCCAAGCTGCACCTGTCTGGCTTCGCCGCAGATCGTAATTTCAAAAGTTGCCTTCCGGCTTCTTTTATCCCACTTTAAAACTCTGTTTTCTAACTGCTTTAAAACTCCACTGATGACAGTGATACCACCGCTTCCGTCTTCCCTTACCAGAGTCGGCTCCAGCGGCTCTCCATTGCCGGAAAGAATTCTGATCCATTCAGCTTCCAGATAGGACAGTGTCGATGGTGCCTTACTGTCTCCCAGGAACCGGATCACTCCCGGAACCTCTTTTACCCGGTAATAGTTTCTGGCTGTGAAATCCATGTCCAGGAACACGTATCCAGGGAACAGAATATATTCCTTTTTTGTCCATGCCCCACCAGTCCGGATGGGACGGTTCTCAATGGGAACCTCGGCTCGGATTGACTGGCTTTTCAGCTTCCTTGCAATTCCGCTTTCTTCTCCAGTTTTAACCTGAATCACATACCACACAGCCTATCCCTCCATTCCTTCGCTTTTTTTCTTATTGAGGTAAGCACTGACCCGATGGTACAGTTCCGGATCGTCCTTTGCCATGGTCTCAAATACCATACTCTGAACAGCTTCCAGTCCCGCCTCATAGTTTTCTTTGTTCTGTACTTCGATCCGCTTCTTATAAGCAGCCGCGCGGATCAGACCGTTTGTTTCCTTGATGAGCTTCTCGATAGGAACTTCTTTCATCTGTTCCTCATCCACATTGGTCAAGGCATTTAAAACGTGGTGGCTTGCCAGCCGGATCAGGGCTTCCGAAGTATCCAGATCCGGATATCGGTTCATTTCATCCATCAACATAGAGAAATTGCTCTGTGCCACGTTAATCATCTCTACCGTGGCCAGATACTTCCTTGCATAGGTGCAGATAGCCATCTGGCTCATCTCCTCACCATTCGCCTTTAGGAAGGCCACGATCTCTTTGTAAGTGCAGCCAGTAAGGAGCATCTGCTCCACGGTGTCTTTAAGCTCCGGCGGCAGTCTGTCCACCTTCCCTGTGCTACGTCTTCTACGTTCCTGTTCCATCAGCCGTCCAGATCAACCATTTCATCCGTGATGCCGCCGCCAAGGAGCCGGATGCCCTTGCCGGTTACTTTTGCTTCCAGCGTCTGATATTCCACATCAGCCAGATTAGCCGGTTCCCTGCTTTCCATATCACGCAGATAGATGTATCCTTCCTCATGGAGAAAATTCACGGAGTCGATGAACTCCTGACGCTCAATCCCCTCCGCTTTTAAACCTTTTTCAACGCTTCTTAAAGCATTGTACTTTTCCCGGAGCAGGTTGATTGTCATGAGTACCCTGCCGTTATTCACCATAAAAGCTCCTGCCCGGAGTCTTCTCTTTTCCTGTTCTCTGTTCATTGTGAACCTCCATTTCTTGTCATTTCGATCATCATATTTAACATCTGTTCCACTTTCCGATCCACCTTATTGATCTCACGAATGAAATCATCCTTTGTCAGGTAATTCTGCCGGATCTCCTTAATCTCCTTCTGGCACCCATCAAAATCCTTACTGTGAGTCTCCTTGGGTGTATAATCCTCACGGATCTTATTGATGTCTTTTTTTAATTCATCTGTGGTTTCCTTCAGATCTGCTTTTGTTACAGAATCCCGTTCTATTTTTTGAAGCTGCTGGACTGTGCAGTCCAACTGATTCATGGTTCTTTTTAAAAAATATGAGATTACGCCAATACCCAACGTAATGGCGGTTGTTATGATCCATCCTTCATCCATCCAGTAATTCCTCCAATAAAAAAAGATACACTCATGTTTCTGACACAAGTGTACCTCTTAGGCCCGTGAACTGTCTTTTGAAGCACTTCACTAATTTACTTCACTTTTTAAAATGCTTCCGGATAATCATAGATGCTCATTTGACCATCCATGTCATCATCCAGATTGTCCAGTTTTCCGAACAGGATAAATCTCACCCAGCGCTCGGTAAGTCCATATTTCGCGGCAAGCTCTCTATAATTTCCTCCGTCAAATTCTTCCCGGATCTTCTGATCCCGTGCCGCCCGTTCCAGGCTCTCTGCCTTCGGAATATAGATTGTAGTGCCACCAAAAGCCCGGACAAGGCTTTTAAACCCGTCCAGGCCCACCAGTTCTACCATCTTTCTCTGATCTTCATCCAGGTTTTCTATCTTCACATGGTCTAACAATCCCATCGCTGGCCGCCTCCTTCCGTTCCAGGCTTTTTAAATACCCTTTTAAGACTTCAATCAGGGTATTTCCCTGGCTGAAGGTGAGCCATGCAAAGGGGTTCTTCGCAATAGCGTCTACATGTAATTCTTTCTTAATGACCGCGCACAGCCTGTCTCCCAGTGGAACCTCATTCGGGCTCTTATCGCGTTTCTTCAGTTCGTACATCAAAGCCCAGATTTTCTTCTGCTGTCCGCTGGTCACGCCTCCTGGTCTCTGTGAATGTTCCTTCGGCTTCCTGCTGGATGGTTTCGGAGCAGCGGTACCGCCCTGCAGATCCTCCAGTCTTTTGATCACCGCCATGGCCTCCTGGTAGGAAAGTTCCTTTATGGAATCCTTTCCTGTAACGCTGGACACCAGTACGTGGAGCTCATCCTCGCTTCCAGTTCCTGTAATTCCCAAGGCATGACCTATAGCATAGATTTTCTTCATCTGGAATGATTCTATTTTTCGCATTTACCGTTGCTCCTTCCTGCTATTTTTCCGACTCTACAGTTACCTTGATCCCTTCATCCACGAATATGGCTGCCCGGATCACTTCCACCGCTTCCTGCGGTGTGCCTCCCCATTCTGCCGCTTTTAATATCTGCAGCATCCATTCCCAGTTGATCACTTCGGATGCCAGGTAAGCCCAGTCACTGGCTTCCTGCTCGGAAAGGCCCACCAGCTTCATCAGGGTTTCTGTGTCCTTTTCATACTTGCCTTTCAGTTTCTTTTTCAGCGTTCTCTGGATCTTCTCATCCTTTGTGATGGCGCTGATCGTAGCGTCCAGGCTGCCCTCAGTGAAATTTCCCATATACATCATGGAAAAAAGCCGCTTTGCCGGAGCCGACATGTTATAAGAAACATCTTCTTTTACAAAGTCCTTGAAGACATCGCCCAGGAGCTTCTTCACCATTGTCATGGAGATGGGTTTCACGGTCTCGCTGTTTCCGACCACCACTTTGGAATTTTCGCTTCCCCAATATTCTACGGTTTTATTCTTCGTATCCCGGAGATCATCCGTGGCCTGCTTCTCGAACCAGGCTTTGATCGTTTCCATTTCACCTTTAACGGCAGCCATCTGGCGGTCTAACTCGGTCAGACGGTCAACCTTCTTTTTTACTTCAGCCGCATCCATTATCCTTTAAACTCCTCCATGATCTTTTCTGCGCATCCACGGCAGATCTCAATACCGCAGACCGTTTTAACATCGTCCACTGTTCCGCAGAAGTGACAGGTAGGAACATGTTTACGAATATGTACCCCGTCCTCATCTGCTTCGATATCTACCGGAACACCCGGAAGAATGCCAGTCTCCTGGCGGAGCTGGCGTGGAAGTGTAACCGCGCCACTCTTGGCTACTCTCTTGCTTACAGTCATGATAGACCTCCTCTCCCGCTCTGCATTTCATGGGCTTGCGACCATCGCCTTACCGGCGGCTGCATTAGGAGGGGCAAGCGCCCCTGGAATATCTTGCGTTTATAGCTTCATAATAGAATCCGATATTTTGCACACATCCCGGACAGTTACTTCCTTCCCAGACTTCTTGGTTTCTTCATGAAGCTTTTTTATCTCCGCAGTTATTTTCATAAGCTTAAAGACTCCCACCTGTTCTGAAGTGATTGGAAGCACATCAGTCCCGGCTGTAACTAATGTGAGGGCATTATGAAACCAAAACACATCCATCGGATCCATGAGATTGATTTCTTTGTCAAATTGTTCGGCTGCTTCCTTAGCAAACTTTTTTCGGTTCAATCTCGGTTTATCCGGCGGTAGGAGTCCTTGTTTCTGAAGCTCCTTTTTGGTTTTCGCCTTGAGTGCTTTTTCTTTATTGGTCAGGCGTTTTGACTTGACTGGCATCTTCTCTCCTCCTACTGGATTTTCCTACCGTACCGGAATCCGGTGCTGTGCTTTTGAATCCTGCAGATCAGAGAAAAGGTTGCTTTTATCTTTTCTTTCTCATCCCAGCAGTCTGCATCCATGCTGTAAACCATCAGTTCTTTTCCGCTGTCCCGGATATAAACCGTTTCCTCATAATGACGTTCCAGCTCCGGCGCTGAATACTGTTCACCATACCAGCGAATACGCAGGTCAGAGCCTACGCAGCGCGGTTCAAAGTACATTTCTTCCCTTTGTACCATCTCATTCACCCGCCTTTCTGACCTCGGTATACCGCTTCATAGAACCATCCGGCATCCGTTTCGTCACAATTCTGGCTCTTCTGCACTGAAGCAGGCGAAAGCAGACCCTTACCTCGTTCCACTCTCTTTCCAGATCTTCCGGCATTGGCATAGCCTTTTTTTCCATGGCCTTCATAGTCGCTCCTTCCTGAAAGTTCTTGTCTTCCCTGTTCTTTTAAGGAGCGCGGCCCGGCTGACTACCACCAGCTCCACCGGCGTATCCTTCACGATCAGCCAGTTCTCCGGTACCAGCCCTTTTCCCTGCAGGAACTTCTTTTGGGCCAGTGTCGGCTTCTTTCCGTTCTTCACGCTGCACTTACCTCCTTATTCAGTTTTACCTCACTCTGCCTTTATCCGGGCTTGTGACCGGCATCCTTCTGGATGGCTGCATTAAGGTGGGGCTTTACAGCCCCGGATTTTCCCTGTACCGGATGAGCATACGCTCGGTGGTTACAGTGATCGGCGGGAGTGAACTCTCCCTTCCATCACGATATCCTTTCATCCATGCCCGGTCATGTTCGATCTTCACCCGCATCTGAATGCCGATCATCCAGCCGCTAACTCCCGCCAGAGCCATCAGGAATACCACAACCAGGCTTCCGGCCACTCCGACCTTGCCCGCTGCGATCAGCGCCGCCATTCCCCCGGCGGCCACCGTTCCAAGCGCGATCCCTGTCACCATCATTTTTGCTTTTCCTGTCATGTACTTCATTGCATTTACCTCCGTTTGATTGATTTTATAAATAGATTCCCAGCGGGCCTGTTACCTTCTGCAGACCTTCCAGGGAAACATCCTGGTTATTGGCGGCTGCTGTGAATACGTTTACCATGCCGCGCACTCCCCACTTGCTGTGGCCGACATTGTAGAGGTATGTCAGCTCCGGTGTCATTCCTTTCTCCACCAGGGAAGGGAATAACTTCTCAACATCTTCTTTGGTTACATTCGTAGCCCGGTACCGCCCGTGGAGCTTCGTCCGGTTAAACTGCTGTGAGAAGATCGCTTCCTGTCTTCCAAGCATCTTGTTGTAGACCTCATCGTTTCCGATCAGTGCGATTCCGATGCCAGGCTTCCCGGTGATCGGGTCTTCATCCACCCAGCCTCTGATTTCTTCCAGGGCCATGAACTTCAGGTTCTGGGCTTCATCAATAATCAGGACATTATCAGAACTTCTCAGCCGTTCACGGATTGAAATGGAAAGATCTTCTGTTCTCTGGTTTTCCGAAATCTTCAACGCCCTTGCAATCATCCTTAAAAGGCTTCTTACAGAGCTGGTACTCGGTGTGGTGCTGATATAGATCGCCGTTGCCGGATTGTCCCGCAGGAACTTGGTAGCCGCTTTGGTCTTCCCGATTCCGGCATCTCCGTCAATAACTACGATCCCCTTTTCAAGCTGGCAGTAACGGATCATCTTGTAAATGCTCTCTGAAATAGAGGTTGCCACATATCCCCGTACCGCATTGAAAGACTCGGTCTTCTTGGCGTTTTCAGCCTGCTCCTCCTTGATCTGGAAGAACTCACGGATCTTACGCTCTACATCACCTACATCACCCTTGTCATAAACGCTGCGGCGGTACTGGCTTAATACTGCTCCGCTCAGGTTCATCATCGGGGCCAGCTTTGCCTGGCTGATTCCCGTTTCCTTCATGTACGTTTCAACTTTCGCCTGAAGTTCTGTATTATACTGTTTTCCCATCATTTACCTCCCTGCCTTTTGGCTGCATTTTCAATCATTGTGTCAAGATCGACTCCGCCGACCACTTTCTGATATACCGGTGTTTCATCTGCCCGCTGAACCTCCAGTACCTTCGGGTCTGCTTTGCCTGTGTAGCTTTCTTTGTTGCGTTGTGCCTGGCGAAGTACCAGATCCAGCGCGGTAACCCGGTCGGCTTCTGCGATGACCACGTTCTTTTTATATTCATTCGCGATCTTCTCCAGCTTCCTGGTCACTGCCATTCCGGCCTTCACATCATCCTTGGTTGCGCCATATGTAAGAACCGCCGTATTATCTACCGGAACCGTCATCAGATATTTGTCTTCCAGGTTGTAGATCCGGACTTCCTTCAGGTCATTCGGATTGTACCGGAAGTATACCTTCTCACCGAAATGTCTCATCAACAGTTCATCGTTCCAATATTCCAGACGGCCTCCGTTGATATCCAGATGCACTCCCCGGCGGCCCACGGCCTGCGGACGGCTGCTTCTCATGAGCATCAGGTTCAATTCCTCTGCGGCTGCCACCCGGCGCTTAATCAGATGCTCATTAAACACATCCATTTTGAGCTTTCCTTTGTCTTCTGCCACCGGGCCATCGTATTCCATCATGTTGAAGTAATACTTCAGAATTGCATCCACATACTCCTGGAACTCATCGTCTGTGTAAATGGCATCTTTCTTCAGAACATATTTCAAACGCTCTGGCTTTTCCACCACGCTGCCGCCTGTGTAAGTATTAAACAGTCTGGAAAGACCGTTCTTCACATCATTGAACCGGCGCTCAATGATCTTCGCCTTCGCATTTCGGACGATAGCATTTGTCATATTGATTCCCAGGCGTTTGAATACGCCCGGCGGTTCAAAGGTTTCCTCGCCATTCTTTGGTTTCTTCTTCCGGTGGCCAAGGCCGCCAATATCGAAGGTCAGGAACTCTCGACCGTTATCCACGTAGATGTTATCCGGGATGCCATATTCCAGGATTCCCTTCCGGAGCGCGATCAGCGTTGCCTCTGAACCTGGGTTATATGTAATGTAGTACCCTGTAAAGATTCCGCTTCTTGCATCCAGGAAGGCTGTCAGGTATGGCCTGTGCAGCTTTCCTGACTTATCCCTCACCATTACATCGAAGGTGTGGTTATCAGCGATCCACCACTCATTGCTCTGCATCTCATCATAAATACGTTTGATGTATGGAGCGCAGCGATCATTGAATGCCTTGTGTCCCTCGCGGCCCAGAACCTTAACTCCCTCCGGAACACTTTTCAGTCTCCGGTAAAAAGAAGGATAGGCCGGAATCTGCGTATACAGATCCGGACGCTTTTCCTGCGCCCACATCTTTGTGTACTCCAGGCACTTGGTTACCGGATGCTGGGCCTCGTCCAGATAGTAATACAGGAAAGCCTGCCATATCGTTTCATCTATGGAGCTTGTCCCTTTCTTCCATTTGTTCCGCTTATCAACCAACGCCTTCATATCATCAGCCTTCACGGCATTCCATTTTCTGTAAAGCGTATCTACTGATATGCTCCGCTCCGGATATTCCAGGCTGCAGAGCGTTACGAACTTTTTATCTACTTCAGCCAGGGATGTAACTCCCGGCATCTTTCTATATGACTGCCAGCGCTTGGTGAGGTCGATCCAGAAATCAATTTCCTTTCGTTCATCCTCGGTAAACTCATCAATCGCAACTTTCTCTACTTCCGGCTCTGGACGTTCTACCTCTTCCGGAGGGTTTTCTGCAATCAGTTGATAATACTTGTGCTGCAGTTCCTCATCCAACGCATCCAGCGGTACCAGGTAAGTTTTCCGGTTTTTGCTATTAACAGTCTCTACCGCCTTTAATTTCCCATCTTGTATAATTTTCTTAATATAACGTGGACTGCAGCCTTTTACCTCTGCAACCTGCTTCGCTGTCAGCATCTGCGCCATACATTTCACCACCTTTTCAGCCTGTCCTCATCAGATGCAGGAGGCTATCCCTGCATGACCGGCCTCTGCCGGTTTCGACTCTTTTAAACGGTATTTAAAAAGTCTTTAAAATCATCCATGTTTCCGCCCAGTTCCTGGATCAGCGGAATGATAAACTTCTTTCCTGATGGCTTCCCTGTGATAGCCTCGCTGATCCTGGCCTGGTGTGTTCCCATTCCTGCGGCCAGTTCTCTCTGGCTGATGCCTCTTTCCAGCATCCTGGTTTTTGTCCATAAGGCAAACTCAGCGAAATTTCGCACTTTTCTGTTCTTCATTCTGCCTGCCCTCCTAACGTATTCCGTTATAAAATTCTGTATCAGCGATACAAAATAACCTATTCCGTTATCGGATTCTGTGCTATAATCGGTCTTGTATGATTGATACATTATTATAATAATCCTCATTTGAGGATTTGTCAATTAAAATTGAGGATTTTATATATTCATGTGAGGATTATTGGAGGGGCTATGACTATAAATGAGCGTTTTTTTAAATTATTAGATGAGAAAAAGGTTTCCCAGAAAGATTTTTGCGAAGCAACGGGCATTCCGAAGCAAACCGTCAGCGGTTGGAAAAATAGAAAAACTGATCCGCCAGCATCGCTGATTCCTACTATCGCAGCATACTTTGGTATCACATCTGACTTTTTGCTTACCGGAAAAGATGAATGCAATCAGGCAGATCTTGAACTTAATGACACATCTACTCAGCAACTCCTGAAATACTTTTCTTCACTTTCTGAAGTGGAAAAGAATATTGTTCTGGGAAAAGCGGCTGAATTTTATCTGAAATCTTTGTCTGAGGATTGATAGTCCTCATATGAGTATCATTGACCATTTTTTCATATTATGATATATTCTTAGTGCATTTACCACCTTGCTGGACTGCCTACCAGCAATAAAAAAAGGGCCGCGTCAATTAACTGACCGGCTCTTTTTTGGTTCCCATTAACTGGTTCCCATTAAGTTCTCATTTTTCACTTTTATAATTGCTTTTAAATTTTATTGTTTTAAACGGTCTTTTAAAACCTTTCAAATGCCGAAAACCCTTGAATTATCAATACTTTCTCCCGTTGTTAGAGCCCGGAGGAATCGACCACTCAGAGTCCAGTAGAAACAACCAATCCGA
>OGCY01000070.1_pt1 | contig 58185 bp, 59 predicted proteins | sample 1570311 | NCBI WGS metagenome assembly OGCY01 (sample SAMEA2582165, study PRJEB24529) | metagenome | biome: Human gut stool | place: China | collected 2011
TCAAGACTGCCAAAATCATAATCAACCGTATCCCCGGTCCTGAAATCCTTATCAAAAATGGTGGCGTATGAAGTCCATGTGCCGTCTGCATTTTCATAACGTACACGTATCTTCTGATTAAAAATAAGGTTTTCAGACTGTGTTGTATATTTTGCATACAACGTTGTATTTCCTGCCGGTGTGTATGTATCTCCTGCGCCGCCGACACGATTTGTAAGATCGGCATCCAGATACCAGCCGTCGAAAGTATAGCTTACATTCTTTCCGTCAATCTCAACGGAAGCTTTTTCTGCATCCGGAAGTGTTACGCTGCCGTTTGTATAGTCCGCTTTTACGTTTACCGTTCCGCCGTCTGCGGTAAGGTTTTTAAACCTCACGGACGGCAGCCAGTAGGAAACACCGGTAAACTGTCTGTTTTCCGATATGCCGAATGCCCTGTAGTGCATGATTGCCCGGATGGTATCATAGACATTTCCCGCGGCATTTAAAATGTCGGGATTGCCGTTATAATATGCCGCCCAGTTTAATGTCCCTGTCGTCCAGTCATATGAACCCTGCACCTCACCGTGGCTTGTCTGTTCGGTAAGCTGTTCATTCCAGCCGTTAAATGTTCCCGGTGCATCGGTGTTTGAACTGTTAATTGCTGCCGTGCCGCCGTTGGTTTCATAGCTTACGGTGTAGGCTCTTTTGGCTTTCAGGAAATTGTAGATTCTGTCATATTCGTAGGTTCTTACTGTATCTGTTGTTTCATTTCCGTTTTCATCAAGAAGCGTACCGCCGTCTGCGTTGTATGCCACCTTATAATTACTGTTTGTCCAATCTGCTGATAAGTTGATGGTGTTGTCCCACAGATACCACTGCTGGTTTTCGCCGCCGTGGTAGTTACACAACTGGAGGTTTGTGCCGTTGTCCGTGCTTCCGTAGAGAAGGTCCAGCACAAGGTTTGTGTCAAGCTTTGAGCGGATATAGAAGTATCCGTCCCCCGCCATCTGGAGTGTCCATTTCTGGTTGTCACCGCCGTGGTATGCCCACTGCTGTATGTTTGCGCCGTTATTTCCGCCGTCTATGCCTGTGCCAATGGCGACATCCAGTACCTTTCCCGTTGCATTGTTCCGGATGACCCAGTACGGGATTCCGTCTTCAAAGCCCGCAAACACAAAGGCATACATCTGTGCATTGCCGTTTACACAGTCCCATATCTGTGCATTTGCGCCGTCCGCATAGCTTGCCGCGCTGATGTCAACGCACTGATACCTGCCGCCGCATTTTGTACGGATACTGGTAAGCGTGCCGGAAGACGGAAGCGTACCGCCGCCGTCACAGCCGCCGGTAAGATTTAAGAACTGGTCTTTTATTTCCCATGTGCTTCCGGATACCGATGTGTAGCCTGTTCTCTTAAATAAGAAGCTTTCCGCAGTGTTTCCGTCATATGCTGCATTGTAGGAGCGGTAAAAGTCAGACATGTTGTCGGCTCCGTTTCCCATGTAGCTTACAAAACGGTCTGCCTGTACCCACTGGGCTTCAAAGGTTGCATTGGCAAACAGTGAGGAATAGTATTTGCTGTCTGAAAGCATCGTTGCAAGCTGTCCGGCATCATAAATCTTTCCTGCCTGCTTGCCGCCTGCTGATGTAATCTTCCAGCCGGTGAATACATAACCCGGTCTTGTCGGTGTTTCAACCACACTGACATTATTAATACCAAGACGTTCCATGCTCTTAACACCGCCGCCGTCACTGAATGTGCCGCCGTCCGCATAGAATGTGTAGGCAAATGGTTTGGTGACAAGCTGGATAATTTCAAAACCATTTGCTAACTGTCCTGGTCTAAATGTATTTTCTGAACCTCCTCCGACTGCAAGGCTTCCCTTCGCCCATCGGAATACCGGCATGACATAAGCCACACGACTTTCACGGTCTGACTGGGAGATACCTGACGGATAGCCGCTTGCACCGTAAGACGAATGGTTTAACTCCTGTCCGACTGTCCATGATTCGTTGACACCTCTCCAGTCCCCGTCAAACACCACGTTGCCATCAGCATCATACTCACCCATCGACCAGTAAAAGTAAAGGTTATTACCTGAGTTGTTTCCCTTAATATAGGTCAGTCCTCCTTCATCTTCCGTATCATTCTGTGCCGCAACGATGCTGACTGTCATGCCGTCTGTCACACGCAGCTTATGCGCATACATGACACGGCTGTCCTCATTTCCCACAACGTTGTCATAATGGTGGTTTGTACCGGTATAAATAGTTCCATCCGGACCGGCATCAAGCGTCTGATTCCAGCCGTACTGCATACAGCCAGCCTTTAAATCATATGCCGCAACCGATGTCAGGTCACTTTCGCCTCGGTTACAGATATCCTGCCAGGTAAGCGGTGCCGCCTTGACACTTGTCACTACCATACCGATAATTCCTGCGGTCAGTGTCATTGCAATGGCTGCTACTGCAGCTGTACGAAGCTGTTTCTTTTTAACTTTTATTTTTCCTTTAATCATTCAATTCTCCTTCCATAAAAATCATCTGTTATCTGCCTGCTTTTATAATATGAAAGACAGAAAAATAAAACCGGGACAGAAATGCATTTTCTGCCCCGATTAACACTTTCTTTATTTAATTGTGCTATTTTTACATCATAAACCATGACGGATATACATTTAAAACACCGTCTTTGATATATGGACGGATATCTGTTCTCTGTGCTGTTTCTTTTGAATCAATAGGTGTTCCGTCAGCAAGAAGCTCTGCCGTAATAATATATCCTGATATAAAGCCTTTGTAATCATCCGGATACCAGCTTGAAATATACACCGGCTCCGTGATATTGCCTTCTTTGTCTACCGGAACTGTAAGATATTCGGTGTATCCAACCAGCCCGCTTGTATCAGGATTGCCTTCTGTAACCGCTCCCGTTCTGTCCCTGTCGTGGTGTACGACCTGAATCACGATGGTATCAATGACCTGACCGTTTCTGACTTCCTTGCCGTCCACGGTACCTGTAAATTCTGTCGCTACCCTGCCGTTTACGACGTACCATGTATTCTCGCCGTCTGCGGCAAATCCGTTGTAGCCAAAATCAACCGTTCCGTTATTAAACTTCCATGTGCCATATTCGTTGCTGCATAAGCCGTTAAAGCCGAAGTTTACCGAACCGTTGTTGACTTTCCACCAGCCGTAGTCATTTAATGCCATACCGTCAAATGCGAAATCAATCGCACCGCCGTTAAAATACCACCATGTATTAGTTGCTTCATCAAAGTCCAGTCCGTTGGCGCCAAAATCAATGCTGCCGTTTACAAACTTCCACCAGCCATAGTCATTTAAGGCAATGCCGCTGTAGTTAAAGTCAACCGTTCCGTTGTCATACTTCCACCAGCCGTACTCATTTACACCCATGCCGCTGTAGCTGCCGTCCAGTCCGCCGTTATTGACATACCACCAGCCGTACTGGTTTAACACCATTCCTGAATAGGAAAAATCAACTTCACCGTTATTAACCTTCCACCAGCCGTATTCGTTTAAGGCAATGCCGTCATAATCATAGTCAATCTGTCCGTTTTTGTAGCAGTGCCATGTATCCCCGTCAAGCACAAGGCTTTCATCGGAGCTGTCCACATACTTCTGTACGGAATAATCGGATGCGTAAGTCTTTACCCCTCCTGCACCCAGTGTCGCCATTGCTACTACCGCAGCTGTCATTCCGATGACTGCCGCCTTGTCTGCTTTCTTTAATAATGCTTTTAATCTTGTCATAAAATTTTCTCCCCTTCTTTAGCGTTATACTTTATTATAATGGAACAGGCGCCGCCTGTCCATGGGTAAATTACCGTGCAGTATTAAATTTTCAAGGTACATTTATGGTACGCCGCTTTTTAACCGCTTCATTGTGATCTGCTCCTTTGGTTATTACGGCTCAAACGAAAATGCCTTTTCATACGAACAGCTTCCCTTTTTGCCCCTTAACGGATAGTCATAATCTTCCGTCACGATAATGTCAAAATTACCGTTTTCGATATCCGCCTTTACAACCTGCACTGACAGTTCCCCATCCGTGCCGATTTTTTCGTTCACCGCCCTGCAGAAACCCTGTATCAGCTCCTGCATATAGGCTGCTGTATTTCCCTGACTGTAATCAAGGCGCAGATAAATGTCACCCATGACATCCACTGCATAATCCGATGCCTTGTCAAGGCTGTTGCTTACCTCATTGTCCCTCATGTTGGTACTGATGATGGAACAGTGGATCAGCACACACAGCGCTGTGACAACCAAAAAACCTCCTCCGGTTATAACCGTTCTCATGAAGTTCTCCCCTTCCTGTTTTCTTACATTATTTTCCCCTAAACACGAACACTTTCCGGCTCAGCTTTTTCTAAATCACGTTTTCCCCAATCACTTCCCTATTCCGTCTTTGGCGTTCTTGCAATCGCATCGTATGTATGATTTGCATTCAGGTTCAGAAACGGCATTTTTAATGCGTATTTCAGCTCCAGCTTGTAATACACGTTCCCGGAAGTTGCGGTATCATACGTTACCGCCGCCGTCATGCCGTATCTGCTTACGTGAGAATTAATATGGTCTAGTGTAGCTGCATCCAGTGTATACCCGGCCGCATCATCACCGGTGCTTTTTCCATGCACTTCCATGTAATCCTGCACGTATTTGGAAACTTCATTTACCTTGTTTACGTCCATGTTCATCTGTATAAACCCTATCGCCATGTAACACATGATAACAAGGATTACACAATATGCCGAACTTTCTATTATTGATTTCATACTCATCTCCATTCCGCAAATGCTTTGTCCCAAACAGCTGTCCGTGACATCTGCGGCACAGACAGCTTTATAAAAATCTTACATTTAAGGATTTTTCATACCCGTACCTTATCTGTACAGCAGTGTATTAATCACTGCCATAATGGTCTGTTTATACATTACAATAACCACACCCAGCATTGCCGTTACTGCCATAAATCCTGCCAGCGGCACAACGGCATCCTTTACCATTGCAATCAAGTCGCCCATACCGTCCTCCTATACACACACCTTGAGTAAAATCTTTATGAAAACCGCAATAACTGCGCCCATAAAAATAAATGAAGTAACCGCATCTCCATATAAATCTACTATTGTATCCATTGTTTTCCCCTTTCTGCGTACACGCCCAACGATTACAAATAATTTGTAATAACTAGCAGCATATCTGCTGCCACCTTCACTGCTACAAAAAAAGTCGGAATATATTCTGAAAAACGCATTATACTGATATGGTCTGCATTGTCTGCCGTTTCATACTGATTCATCAATTCATAATTTCTTGTGAGAAGCGTTTTGATGGTTGTATCAATACTCTGCGCATCATTTTCGCTGAGCGAGTATAAAATACGTACCGAAGATGAGATATCCGTTACCTCAAACTGATTTAAAAAAGAATAATACGGTGTTACATCTGAAGGATTTTCTTCAATCGCATAAATGAACTGTTCCAGCGACTCTTTCATAATCACCGGTGCTGTATCATACGTATCTTCAATTGCCATTGCAAGTGATTCCTCCGAAAGGTTGAGTGCTACGTCCCTGAGCCAGTCTGCAAATGAATAATACAAATCTTTCCTCAAACGCTTCAATGCCGCCTGCCGGTTAATTTGTGGCACAATCCACAAATAAATACCGCATACCGCCGCCACGGCACACCACAGATACCATCCGTAATATGCCAGAATGCCGCTTATGCCTGCCATTATAACAAGAATCGGTATCAGACTGCGGTGAAGTTTCTTTAAGTCGGTATGAAATGCCATTTGATAATCTCTTTCTGCCGCCTTATCACTGCGCTGTTTAACCAGCCAGTTACAGTCATGCCGGATCTGCATATAAGTGTAATACATCATACATAAAATTAAAAATGTACAGGATACCACCTGATATAGCGGTTCATGTGTAATATCCAGCCTGATTTCAGATGTATTTTCACAGATATATGTAACCAGCACAGATACCGATGCCATCAGAAAACTCAGTACTACTCCGATTGCCGTTGTCTGTTTTATGCGTCTTATTTCCTCCTGAAACTGATATACCCGTTTTACCCAGTGGTCTGCATCGCACCGCAGTATTTCCAGTGAACTTTTATACTCCCCGCCTTTTTCTTCCACCTGTGTTAAAAAAGTATGCAGTGTTGTAATTCTTGAACATGCATATTCTTTTTCAATGTTTTTAAGTGCCATGCGATACACATCTTTTGTTGTCCCATACTGCATTTCCTGTATTGCCGCAATGATACAATTTTTCATTTTATGATCCGTGACTTTCAGTGTATCTTCAAGTGCCGTAAGAATTTTTGGCTGTCGTTCAAATGAATAAATCATCTGATGAATATATACATCCACATCGTGAAATTTCTTTTTCTTTTCTTTCCCTGAAAAATACGTGGCGGTCACCGCGGGAATACAAAGTATTCCCGCTGCCATCACCATAAAAATCCATATCGGCTGTAATCTGTAAAACCACCCTGTAAGGACGGTTATGACCATTACTGCCCCAAATATGCCTGCATACCCCTGTGGTGTACAGGCAGCTCCGCTCTCCCCTGCTTTCTGCTGTATTCTCCGATAAGAAAAATACTGCCTTACATTTCTATATTTAATTTTTTTCATGCTTCCTCCCATGATTATTCCCCTCTTGCACAAAAACTCATGCTGTCTGATACGGATTCTCAATCCCATACCGCAGAAAACGGCGCTGATAGGCTTCCGGTATCTGCTGCGGTGTTTTCCCTTCTCTGTCATATAACACCGTACAGGTATTCCTGCCGCCCTCATTGTCGTAAAATGCCATCTGTGTAATCCGCCGCCTTTCCTTTGCATCGCACTCAACCAGCACCCCGACATCAATATATTTGTAAATGTTATTGATGAAGCGTTCTGTAATATCACACGAGCCCAGCATATTATACATTCTGTCCGGCAGCCCCCGCACGTCGTCCAGATGTATCGTTGTCATACAGCTTGCCCCCGTTGACAGGCTGTTTAACAAATCCAGCACCTCCGGTCCTCTCGACTCCGACAAAAGTGTCCAGTCAATATTATGCCGCAGTCCCGCTCTGATAATCTGTGAATATGAAAACTTCTCATCCACAAAAAACTCCGCACATTTTTTCCCCGGATTAATTTTACGGTAATGGATTTCCTGATTGTCTTCATACACACCGACCTTTTCATTTGCCGGAATAAATGTGGACAAATATTTGAGCAATTCCGTCTTTCCGGCGTGCGGCTGCCCGCCAATCACAATATTGCAGTGTGCAGTCACACAATTTTCAAGCAGATTAATCAGCGCTTCCGGCGCATAACCAGCCTGTACAATATCCTGATGGCGAAATCTCAGCCTTGTCGGGATTTTACGGATTGCCATACTCTTTTTGGTACAGCGGGATTCATGCCAGATGGATATGCGCAAATCTTCCGTATTGGCCTCCAATATCGGATATGCCCTGTTAAACGGCACTTTCATAATGTTGGCAAGCCGGATTGCAAGATTATCCACATATTCCTCATTTAACCGGATATTATGGCAGTAACAGCCTTTCTTTAAATCTGTAACCCACAGATAATAACCGTCCCACTCAATATCCGTAACATCTTCATTCTGTATCAGGTCTTCTATTTCCCGAAACAGTTCTGCACGATTCTGCCGGATGTATCCTTTTAATCCCTGTTCTTTTTCCAATCCCTATTCTTTACTCCCCTCTCCGCTGATGGCATCCTGAATCTGCTGTTCATAAGAAATGTTATCTACCGCCGTTGTCGTCTTGGTATTCACAATCTTTACAACCGCAACCGTCAGCAAAACAGCCGCAAGAACTCCTGCAAGCGCCACAATGACCTTCCCGTAATGTTCAATAATATCGTGCATCTAAAATACCTCTCTTTCTTCTGAGTTGTTAAAATGTGATAATTTTCCGACTGGGAATGTATCCCTTTGGAATGACTTAAAACTAGAATTTATCCGAATAAAATAAAATAAATATAATAGATATCTATTACGTAATTAAGAATACCATATAAAATAGATTTTGTAAACCCCTAATATAAAAAATATTTAAAAATTCCAATAACTAAAAAGATACCCGGTATATAAAATCCTGCTGCTTCTCATTTCTGAGCAACTTGTTGCGAAGAGGCGATGAGAAATTCGCGCATGCGATTTCTCATCTGCCATCACAGATGTTTGCTTTTACTCGAAAGTAAACATCTGTGTGATATACCCGGTATCTTTTTTATTTACTGCTTTACAAATGTAATCTGTGTCTGGCTGCTGTCTGTTAATGTCAGCTTGCCCTTCTTTAACGTATATGTATACTCATCGGATTCTGTCTGTCCCAGATAAGACATGGTAATTGTCAGCTTATCTTTTTCTGTCGTATACGTAATATTTAAAGAAATGCTGTCACCAAGGCTGATACTTCCCGTTCCGTCGTCCTTTAATTCAAGCTTTGAAATATCGGCATCCGTTCCGTCTACAGTCCATGTACCTGTAATGGATTTGCTGCCGCCGCATGCCACAAAGGATAAAGATAATACCAATACGAGCATCAGCGCGCTTAATTTTTTCATTTTTTTCATGTGTTCTTCCTCCAATCCGCAGGCATTACAATATCAAAAGAATCTCAGATTGAATTTAATTTCCTTCTGCGATAAGAGTTTTTTGTCATGCCCGCAACACAAATAATCAATTATTCCTGTGTCATTTCTGTAATTGCTTCAATCACCTTTGGAAATTCCATTGCATGGGATGCTTTTACCAAAATATTGTCCCCCTGCTTTAAAAGTGCAGGCAATTGTGCAATAAGTTCCTCTTTTGTTGTAAATGTATGCACACTGCATGGATACGCACCGGCATGATTCTTCCGGTAATCTTTGGCACCCTGCGCAATCGACGTCGACAGCGCACCTACCGTCAGCAAAACATCCATCTGCTTTTGTGCCAGATAACTACCGACTTCGTAGTGGAGCTGCTTTTCATTTTCACCCAGTTCAAACATATCACCTAAAATGCAGACCTTGCGCCCCTTTGCCGTATCCAGCACATCAACAGACGCTTTCATAGAAACCGGATTTGCATTATAGCAGTCATCTAAAATCAGAAATCCGTTTTCCCGGATAATATGATTTCGTCCGGCAATCGTTTCCATGCCCTCAATGCCTGTTTTTATCTGCTCTGCGGTCAGTCCGAGTGCCTCACCGACTGCCGCTGCTGCCATGGCATTATACACCATATGCTCTCCCGCAACCGGAATCTGCACAGTAAAATCTTCTGCCGCATTTTCAGTCTGATTCTCCGTCTGAACAGCATTATCTGCTGCCATATGAATCCGGCAGCGGACGCCTTCCAGTCCTAAATTTTCAATATGATCCGCATAGATTCCCGCTGTATTTTTAATACCGAAAAATACCGGCTTTTTGCCGTAAACTTCTGAGATTGTAATGAGCTTATCGTCATCACCGTTTAAAATAACCGTACCGTCCGGATTCATGGATTTAAAAATCTCTGTTTTTGCCTTTAAAATGCCGTCACGGCTCTTTAAATTTTCCAAATGACACAAGCCGATATTGGTAATGACACAAATGTCCGGCTGTGCAATTTTTGTCAGACGGGTCATTTCACCGAAATCACTGATACCCATTTCCAAAACAGCGATTTCATCTTCCTCCGTCAGTCTGAAAATAGTAAGCGGCAGTCCGATTTCATTATTGAAGTTTCCCTGTGTCTTTAATACTTTGTACTTCTGTGAAAGAACTGCTGCAATCGTTTCCTTTGTACTGGTCTTTCCGACACTTCCCGTAATACCGACCACTTTGATATCCAGATTGGCGCGGTATAACTGCGCAATGTCTTTTAATGCCTGAAGTGAGGATTCTACCTGAATGTACGGTCTTTTCTCTCCCGGAAGCTCCTGCTCGGAAATACAGCAGAGCGCTCCTTTATCATAGCAGGAATCAATATAAGCATGCCCGTCACTTCTTGCACCCTTAATCGCAATAAACATTCCCTGTGGCTGTATCTGCCTGCTGTCTGTTGTAATAGCTGAAACTTCTTTTATTTTGTCGCCGTCACTGCCATGATATATTCCATCACAGGCTTTTGCAACAGCTTCCAAAGTCATTCCCTTCATGGTACTCTCCTGCACTATTTATTATATTTATTCATAGAGATTTCTACAATTTTTTGTGTCAGCTGGTCATAAGATATGCCGACTGCTGCCGCTTCCTGCGGAATCAGACTGGTTTCTGTCATGCCCGGAAGCGTGTTGATTTCCAGACAGAAAATGTCTTCATCTTCATTTAACAGCATATCCACTCTGCCGCATGTTTCAATACCGACTGCCTGACACGCTTTAACTGCCCAGCGCTGCATTTTCTGCGCTACATCTGCCGGAAGATTTGCCGGACACGTTTCCTTTGTTGCGCCATTGTACTTATTCTTATAGTCATAAAACCCTTCTAACGGTTCGATTTCAATAACCGGCAGTGCTTCTCCGTCAAGAACCGCTACTGAAAATTCCCTGCCCTTTACATATTCTTCAACCAAAATGTTATCTTCATAACGGAAAGCTTCTTCCACTGCGGCACGGAATTCTTCTTCATTATTTGCAATGGATACACCTACGCTTGAACCGCCGCAGCACGGCTTTACAACACACGGATACGGAACATATTCAATCTTATGTCCTTTCTTTAAAGAAATGCCCTTTGGCATCGGAACACCTTCGGATACCAGTACCTTTTTAGTCAGTTCCTTGCTCATGGAAATCGCACTGCTCAAGTATCCTGTTCCTGTATATTTAATACCCATTAAATCAAATGCTGCCTGAATCTTTCCGTCTTCACCGTTCGCACCGTGCAGTCCGATATATACGATATCTGCCGCCTGACACAGTTCAAGTACACCCGGTCCGAAAAATCCACCGCCGATGCGTTCTCTTTCTTCAACCAGCTTTGCAATACCGGCTGACTGCTCTTTCATGCTGTCTGCCAGCTTTTTTAAATCATTGTCTTCCTGGAAAAATTCACTGCTGTGCTTATATTTTCCCGAACCTGTAAATACATCTATCATATTGGCATGATGTCCGTTTCTTCTTAACGAACCGCACACCATCATACTTGTCATAATGGAAACATCTCTTTCCGTACTGGTTCCGCCAGCTAATACTACAATATTCACAACAATCCTCCTATCTGCCAAAAAGGCAGCTTCTAAGTCTTTATCTATATAAATATAGCACGTTACCTGCCTGTATGCAATCTGCATTTTAAAGGAGATAACGTGCTTTTTACTACCGCTGGTCTAACGGTACATATTCTTTATGGTCACAGACATTGCGGTATGCCGGACGGATAATCTTGCCACAATTGATTAATTCTTCAATTCTGTGCGCACTCCATCCTGAAATTCTTGCCACTGCAAATATCGGTGTAAAAAGTTCCTGCGGAAGTCCCAGCATACTGTATACAAAACCGCTGTAAAAATCGACATTGGCGCTGACGCCCTTATAGATTTTGCGTTCCTTTGCAATTAATTCTGCCGCAATCCGTTCAACATCAGACATGAGTTTAAACTCTTTCTCTCTGTTCTTTGCTACAGAAAGTTCTTCTACGAAGCCCTTGAACACTCTCGCTCTAGGATCGGATAAAGAATAAACCGCATGTCCCATTCCATATACCAGTCCGGTATGGTCAAATGCTTTTTTATGAAGAATGTCATCTAAATATGCGGTGAGTTCTTCTTCATTATCCCAGTCTTTTACATGGGCTTTGATATCTTCAAACATCTGGCTGACCTTGATATTTGCACCGCCGTGACGAGGACCTTTTAAGGATGCCAGTGAAGATACAACCGTTGAATACGTATCTGTTCCGGATGATGTTACAACGTGGTTTGTAAATGTAGAGTTATTACCGCCGCCGTGTTCTGCATGCAGTACCAGTGCAATATCCAGAATCTCTGCTTCTAACGGTGTATATTTGCCGTCCGCCCTTAATAAATGCAGAATATTTTCCGCAGTTGAAAGCTTCGGGTCCGGTTCGTGGATAATCAGACTGCCACCCACATGAAAATGCCGGTATGCCTGATAGCTGTATACTGCCAGAAGCGGCAGTTCTGAAATCAGCTGTAATGACTGTCTGACAACATTCGGCACACTGGTATCGTCTGCCTTGTCGTCATATGCATAAAGCATAAGCACGCTTCGTGCCACCGCATTCATAATATCGCGGCTTGGCTTTTTCATAATAATATCCCGTACAAAATTCGGCGGAATACATCTGTAATTTCCTAAAAGTTCATTAAAATCCGCCAGCTGCTTCTTATCCGGCAGTTCACCGAAAAGCAGCAGATACGTTACTTCTTCAAATCCAAAACGCTTATCCTTTGTAAATCCTTCAATCAGCTTTTCTACATCGTGTCCTCTGTAATAAAGCTTACCGTCGCACGGATGGGACACGCCATTTTCATCCACCTCCGATGCCTTGACTTCCGAAATCTCTGTCAGTCCGGTTAATACGCCCTTACCGTTCAGATCGCGAAGTCCCCTCTTTACCTCGTATTTGTCATACAGGGAAATATCAATTCTGTTATTCTCCCTTGATTTTGCTGCCAGAGCTTCAATCTCCGGCGTTACTGCTGAAAAGTCCTTTGCCTCCAATATGTGTAACCTCCTTTTCCGCCATTGTCATAAAGGCATAATGCTATCTTAACCTCGTTCCCTCGTAACGGACATGTGTCCTGATACAGTCCCGAAGTGATGCATACCGTTTTTCAATCGGTCCGTCCGGGACCTCAATCTCCATAGAAGCTGCCATTGCATTAATCACCGAATCGTCTAATTTGTCCTTGCACAGCGAAAGCACATTTAATTTTTCCGTGTAGCTTTCCGCGTCCAGAAACAGCAACAGATACGGATTTACGCCTCCCTCCTGTGACAGTTCTTCCAATTCTATTGATTCTACAGGTTCCGGTTCTGAATTTTCCTGCGTATCCGGCAGTTTTTCCGCACCGGCAGTTTGTGGCTGTACTTCCTGTGCTTTCTCTAAAGCTTTTGCCACTTCCCGCTGTGCCGGTTCTTCCACCGGATTTACCTGTTCAAACCGGTATTTCTGTGTAACTTCCGGATATTTTTCGTGGTCAACTTCACTCATAAACATCTCATAAGGTCTTACATATACCGCATAATCGCCGTACAACGCCTGATACACAACCATTTTTTCTTTGGTTTCGGAGTGATACGCAATACATCTGACCTGATATAATTTATCCTTAAAATGCCTGTAAAATCCGCCGATTACAATCTGTCTGTCTTCCATAACAATCTCCGCTCCTCTCTGCAAGGTTTTCAGTATTGATGACTTTAAGCCGCTGCTGCCGCAGACACCGGATTCGAATTTCTGTAGTGTTCTAGCAGATTTAAAATTCCTGCAACTGCAACATGGCACAGTGCCACGATATATCTGCAATCCGATTCCACCGTTTTATTGCACTTTAAATACTGCTGGTGAATCTGGATTACATAGTCACACAACTGCTGCGGCGTTGTAAAGCGCCTCACAACCGTGCTGTTTACATTAATTTCTCCACTGCGTATGTAACTTCTTAATGCAAATTTCAGCTTTTTTTCATAGATACAATGCTCCCTGATAGAACCTGTAAATACACAATTATGTGGAAATGTAAAATAATCCGCCAGATAGTGGGTCACCTCCCCCAGCTTCCGGCAATAGGCTGTCGATATTTTTTTATAATCATCTGAATTCACGGTGAGCTTTCTGATAAATTCACACACCATATCAAAGGTTTCTTCCATATTATGTTTCGTAGTTACAAACGAAGGCTTGCAGTCCGGAAGCACGCTTCCGACAATAAATGCCTTTCTGTGATTTTCAAGTAACTCGCTGTCAATATGATCTAATAAATATCTTGACAGTGAAACATGGGATTTCTTTCTCATTTTGCCTCGCATTCCGCTGGATAAAACAGCTTTTTAAATTACATTAAATTTTTTTCTGCAATTAATTTACATTTTAAACTAAAAATAATATAATTACAATGAAAAAATTATAAAATTGTGCAAAATTGCACTTAAGGGAGGACTTTTATGGACGCGATAGATTTACATGTACACTCAACCTTTTCGGACGGAACGCTGACACCTTCTGAGCTTATCAGCCGTGCAAAGCAGTTTCACCTTGCCGCCATGGCGCTGACCGACCACGATACCATTGAAGGGATTCCCGAAGCCGTACAGGCTGCCAGCGAACAAAACCTAGAGCTTGTTCCCGGTGTTGAATTAAGTACGTTCTGGGACGAAAAGGAAATCCACATTGTCGGCCTTTTTATTGATTATACGGACAAAACCTTCCAAAAAGAACTGGAAAGTCTGCGTGATGTCCGCCGTAACCGCAACATTGCCATGTGTGAAAAATTTACACAGCTTGGCATTCCGATTGATTACAGTGATATGGAAAAGGAATATGCCGATGCCGTCATTACGCGGGCGCATTTTGCGGATTACCTGCTTAAAAAAGGCTATATAAAAAGCCGTAACGAAGCCTTTGACCGTTATATCGGTTCAAACGGTCCGTGCTATGTGCCGCGTAAAAAAATGCCCTGCGCCGAAGCTATCCGCCTGATAAAAAATGCGGGCGGCGTTCCAATCCTTGCACATCCTGTTTTATACCACCTCGGAAAAGAACCGATGAATAAGCTTATGGACTACCTCTGCGATTCGGGCATTGTCGGACTGGAAGCCATCTATTCCACCTATACTGCCGGTGAGGAAATCCAGATGAAAAAACTTGCCGGTGAGCGCGGACTGATTCTTTCCGGTGGTTCGGACTATCACGGTGCCAACAAACCGCACATTGAACTGGGTATCGGCAGGGGACATTTATTCGTGCCATACTCTTTATTGGATGAAATCAAAAAGCACCGCAGATAACACTTTTTTAATTCAAAAACAGCACCGGAAACTCCTTAGCGCATATCTGCATCTGCCACTTTTCTCTCCGGTGCTGTTCTTTTATCCCTTATCTTTAATCTATACACTTCAAAATATTTTTCAAAGCATAGGCAACGCCGTCCCTGTCATGGTGCAGTGTCACCGCGTCTGCCACCGCAAGCAGTCCATTGGACGCATTTTCCATAGCAATGCCGCAGCCTGCATATTCCAGCATATCAATATCATTGTCTGCATCGCCGAATGCCGCAACCTGCTTTGGATTTAATCCCAGATATTCTGTGATAAATTTCACACCGGAACGTTTTCCTGCGTCCTTATATGAAATTTCCACAAGCTGGCTGATTGAACTGGTGATATAAATATCCTCCACCTCTGCCTTTAAAACTTCGATGACCTTTTGCTTCTGTGCTTCATCTTTTACCACAATGTCCATGCTGTCAAGTTCATCATCATGCTGCTTTAAAAATGAAACAATATCGTCCTGCAAATGTCTGGTAGACTGCACATATGCCACGGCATGCTCTGTTGCTCCGAATTTTACCGGGTCTTCAATATATTCTTTTGCCGCATATGCCGTGCCACGGATAAATCCCTCATACGTAACAGGAAAATCCTTTGTCAGTTCCAGAATCTTTTTTACAGACTGCTCCGTCAGCACATAGGAACGCAGACACTGCTTGTCCTGTATTCTATATACAGCAGCTCCGTTACTTGTTATCGCATATTCAATGCCCGGAATGGAAACAACGTCCTGCGGCAGTGTGTCAAACGCCCTTCCACTGGCAATACACACATGAATTCCCTTTGCAACCGCCTTACGGATTGCTTCTTCATTTGCCTTTGAAAGTTTCCCTTGTGCATTTAACGTTGTCCTGTCGAGGTCTAATGCTATACATTTAATATCCATTTTCCGTTCATCTCCATTCCACTGCCCTTTCCGGGTGCTGTTCTTAGTGATGGAATAATCTCATGCCTGTAAAGCACATTGCAATGTTGTGCTTGTTGCAGGCTTCAATTACATTGTCATCACGGATTGAACCGCCCGGCTGTGCAATATATTTTACGCCGCTCTTGTATGCTCTTTCAATATTATCTCCAAATGGGAAGAATGCATCTGAGCCTAATGCCACATCTATATTCTTATCAAGCCATGCGCGCTTTTCTTCCTTTGTAAATACTTCCGGCTTTTCTGTAAATACTCTTTCCCATTCGCCATCTGCCAAAATATCCATGTAATCTTCGCCAATATATAAATCAATCGCATTATCTCTGTCGGCACGTCCTACATTTTCCTTAAACGGAAGGTTTAATACCTTTGGATTCTGACGTAAGAACCAGTTGTCTGCCTTAGAGCCTGCAAGACGTGTACAATGGATTCTGGACTGCTGTCCCGCACCGATACCGATTGCCTGTCCGCCTTTTGCATAGCATACAGAATTGGACTGTGTATACTTTAACGTGATAAGTGCAATCATCAGATCAATCTTTGCGGATTCAGGAATTTCCTTATTGTCTGTTACAATATTTTCAAGCAGTTCCTTGTTAATCTTAAATTCATTTCTGCCCTGTTCAAATGTAACACCGAATACCTGCTTTCTCTCGATTGGTTCCGGCTTGTAATCCGCATTAATCTTGATAATGTTATAGTTGCCCTTTTTCTTTGCCTTTAAAATCGCCAGTGCTTCTTCATCATAACCCGGTGCGATGATACCGTCTGAAACTTCGTGCTGAATCAGCTTCGCGGTTGTCACGTCACACACGTCTGAAAGAGAAATGAAATCGCCGAAAGATGACATTCTGTCTGCACCTCTTGCTCTTGCATATGCGCATGCAAGCGGTGAAAGTTCTCCAATTGCTTCATCTACCCAGTAAATCTTCTTTTCAACTTCTGTTAAAGCAATGCCTACTGCCGCACCAGCCGGAGATACATGCTTAAAAGAGGTTGCCGCAGGCAGTCCTGTTGCTTCTTTTAATTCCTTTACAAGCTGCCAGCCGTTGAAAGCATCTAAGAAATTGATATATCCCGGTCTGCCGTTTAAGATTTCTACCGGAAGTTCACTGCCGTCTGCCATAAAAATTCTGGACGGCTTCTGATTTGGGTTACAGCCGTATTTTAACTGAAATTCGTTCATTTTTTCCTCCTTGCCGCTTCTGCGGAATCTGACTTATTTATTTTTATTGATAATTCTTGTTTCGTACTTTCCTGTTCCAATGTCGATGAAACGGACGAATAAAGATACCTTGTTGTCTTCATTTAAGTTGTTCCAGATCATATTTGTAAATGTGTCAATATCACCTGAAATCCGAACCCATGTCGGCTCGCCTTCAAAACTCGGAAGCGGATTGGCATCTTTCATATAAGTATGGATAAAACGTCCTTCGCCCGCTACAGGATTTCTGTAATCAAATGTATAGCGGTTGCAGGCTGCCGGATTGCCGTTGTTGCTCTTTAAAATCGACATTGCATAGTCAAATGTGCCGTTTTCAATGTGCATAATGCCTGAAATTCTCGGGGTATAGTTTGGTCCGTCCGGTTCAAATTCTCTTGTTCTTAAAGATTCTTCAAATGTCTTTCCCTGGCTCATTAAATCATAAACCGTATCTGTCTGGTCGCCGTTTGTTACAATCGTATCATTTCCTAAAACACGTACCGGCGCGTAGATAATCAGACTTGGGTCACTTAATTTTGACGGGTCAAATGCCTGTGTGCGGATTCCTTCACCGTCTTCTACAAATACACGGTTGCGGCTGTTTTCGCTTCTGCCCATGATAAAGTAAGCTGTTACCGCTTTCTTTCCGTCCTCTGACTTACCAATCACAATTCCTCTGCCCGGATAATCACAGCCTGACAGTTCCTTTTCCAACATCTGCATTTCCATACAATCCTCTCTTTCCACTGCCTATGCAGCACTGTAGTTTTTCGATTGAAGATTTGCACCTCTATGGCATAAATCTTCGTAAAAATAATATAAGCCGGCCCCTGAGTAACCAAGCTTTAATGGTCGCCCAGGCGGTCGGCTTATCTACAAAATCTGTACTCCCTGTGGGTAATCCCACATACAGGAGAATGGTTCTTTACATCTTCCTGCATTTTCCGCCAGTCGTACAGCAGCTACTATTAAGATACACTATTTTTTTCGGAAATGCAATGTTTTTTATTTTATACTTTGTCTTATATTTTTACAAACCTGCTATAAATTCATTCAAATCCGAATATTGCAGTGCATACTTTTCTTTGTCAATGCTGCTGTTCGTGCCTGCGAAAATAACCTTTACCGATGTACCGTCCGTTCCCGTGATTTCAAATGCGTAACTCCAGCCGCTCGCAGATGCCGGTGAACTTTTCGTACACATCACATTCTGCATATACGCTGTAATCTTATCAATATCATCAGCTTCTTTATAGCTTTTTATTTCACCGGTGTTCCCGCTGATAATATTCACAACTGCGATATCCTGCACTTTTTCACTGACAATATCCGAAAGTTTTCTCGTGCCTTCCGGCTTACTGCACCCGGCGGTTACACACAGAAGCAATATTACCGTAACGATGATGCAACTGATTTTTTTCATACCTCTCCTATTCTAAGCAACTTGTTGCGATGAGGCGATGAGAAATTCGCGCAGGCGATTTCTCATCTGCCATCATAGATGTTTGCTTTCGCCCGGAAGCAAACATCTGTGTGAAAAATCAGCACATCAGTGTGATTTTTCACACTCCCCTTTTCCGTAGGCACTTTTGTGACGCCTAAAACGGATTATAGTGCTGCATTTTACTGTTGATATAAAAATTGGCAAACTCCGAAATCGCTCTTAACTGCTCTTTTACTTCCTCTTTATTCTCAATGTCTTCGACAACTTCTACCTGCCAGCAGTGCCACGCATACCATGTTAATACTTTATATTTACTGCTAAATTGAGGTAAGCCCCTTACATTTTCCATATAATCCAGTCCCAAAGCATAATCCTTTTTGAACTGTTTCATGGCTTTTGACGGATTTTTGAATACCGGACGTCCATATGAATTTGCACCGATTTCATATGCGGTATTTTCTCCAAATTCGATTTTGCTTCCGTCTGTGTGAAATGCTTCGCTTTTTACCGGAACATATGCCCGGAACCACACCACAAACAATATGACTGCTGCCAAAATGAGTATGGTGAACGGAATGATTCGTTTCATTGTTTTCATATGCTTTCCCTCCATTCAGAAATTCAATAACTACTCACTCAATTCATCAAATAATTCTTTTAATGAATTTTCCATTGAGTCACCGTTTTTCACTTTATAGACTTTGTTATCTACCTTAACCCGGTTGGTGTCTATGCAGGTAATGAATGTTTGTTTATTTTCCCATTCAAATTTTATCCCGTAACTCCAGCCCGTTTTTGAATCGTTATAAAATAATCCAGTTGTACTTTGTACTCCCCAAAATATTGTACAAGCCTTTCTATATCCTCAGCATTTCTAACTACCGCAATATCTCCCGTTCCGCCGGATACAATACTCACTTGCTCAATATCCGAAATATTTTCTGCATATACTTCCCCCCTCCATATAAATAAATGCTATCCAACTGGGAATTAATAATTTCCTAGCAGCTTTATCTTTTTGGATTCTTCCTCAATGCCACGCAATGCGTTAATCACCCGCGGGTCATCAATATTGCCTTCAAAGTCTACGAAAAAGCGGAACTCCCACTCCCTGCCTTCAATCGGACGGGATTCAATTTTATTCATGTTCAGTCCGTTGTAAATGATATGGCTTAACAGGTTGTAGAGTGTTCCGGCTTCGTTTGCCGTTTCAAATACAATGCTCATCTTCTTTGCATTTTTCACAAATTTTCTTGTATTCGTAACAATGACAAAACGAGTCGTATTGTTGTCCAAATCATTAATCTTATGCTTTAACACTTCCAGTCCGTATACCTGTGCCGCTTCTTCGCTTGCAATGGCAACATGGGACGGATTCTTTTCCAAAAGCACCTTCTGGGCGCTCTGCGCCGTATTTGCCTGACTAATCTGATTCCAGTCCTTATGCTGTTCCAAAAATCCCTCACACTGCATTAAGCCCTGCGGGTGAGAATAAACAGTTGTTACTTTGTCCAAATCCGTACCCGGAAGACCAAGCAGTGCATGTTCTACCTTGATATAAGTTTCTGCAATAATATAGTTATTATATTCCTGCAATAAATCATAAACACCTGCCACAATCCCGGCTGTTGAATTTTCAATCGGAAGCACCGCATAATCTGCCTTGCCCATTTTGACCGCTTCCATGGCATCCCGCCATGTCGGCACATGAAAATTTTCTACATTTTCGCCAAAGTAACGCTTCATGGCAATATAGCTGTATGCCCCCGGAACGCCCTGATAAACGACCTTGCAGTTGGTCTTGTCCACTTCGTTCACAGCTTCATACGGCTCTCGTAATGTCTGACCATTTTCTTCCAATAAGCGGTACTGCATTTTTCTGGAATTTGCCATAATCTGTGAAAATAAATCATTGATTGCATGGACATTTTCCGGGTTCTGAACCATTTTTGTGATTGCCGCCAGTTTTGCATTTTCTCTTTCCGTATCCAGCACTTTCTTGCCGGTAGAAATTTTATATTCCGCTACTGAATGACAAAGTGCCATTCGTTCTTCAAATAATGATACAAGCTGTTTATCAATTCCGTCTATTTTTTCCCTGATTTCACCTAAATCTAACATTTTAATCCTCATTTCCGCCTCGCTCACTGTCGGGCATTCGCCCTATCGTCCGAAAGTCCAGAAAAGAACTCTGTGCAAGCACAGTTCTTTTCTATCCTTCCGTCCGGCACGGCTCATTGCTTACGCACATTATATCATAAAATTTTTTGTATCGCACTAGGATTTGTGATATAATTCTTTATAATTATGATTTTAGGAAATGAGGCTTTTTATGAAACTGAAACGTAGTGTAAAATTTATCATTCCGGCTGTTGTCGTTGTTTTGATTGTTGTGGCGGTGGTTGTTCATGCCCTGCCGAAGAAAAAGCAGACGAACAGCGCCGATGCCGCCGGAAATACTGCCGGAAATTTAATGAACGGCGGATTATTTTGCGAGTACAACAATAAAATTTATTTTGCCAATCCATACGACCACAATTATCTCTACGTCATGGATTCCGATTGCAGTAATGCCCGTATGCTCAACTCCGACAGCGTGGCATCGTTAAACATTTACAATGATAAAATTTATTATGTAAAAAACAATTTTTCCAAAGAAATGATTGGTACGATTCTGCGCGGTCAGTTATTCGGCATTTATCAGACGGATTTGGAAGGGCAGAATTCGACAATGCTTTACAATCATCTGACCGGCTCTGTCAGTCTGTGCGGCAATTATCTGTATTACCAGCACTATGAAAGCGATGTCGGCATTACCTTACATCGCATGGACATTGACGGCGAAAATGATAAGTTGGTTTCAAACACGCCTTACAATCCGTCCTGTGTCAGTGAGGGTAAAATTTATTTTTCCAATACGGATAAGAAAAATGTTATCAGCACGCTCGACCCGAAGGACGATTCCATTTCCCTGTATTACGATGCGAATTCATATTTACCGGATTCCGAGGGGAATTATGTTTACTACATTGATATTTCCAAGGGATATTCACTGGTGCGCATCAATAAGAATACAAAGACGGTTGAACTGCTTTACGGAAAAGATAACTGCAAGGTGATTAATTATAACCTGTATGGCAGTAAAATTTTCTTCCAGCTGGAGGGCGATGATAATCCGGGTCTGTATCGCATGAATGCCGACGGTACGCAGGTGGAATATATTGCGAACGGCGATTTGACCAATATCCACTGCACCTCACAGTATACGTTTTTCCAGTATTTTGACAATCAGGGAGTTTTATACCGCGTGCCGACCATGGGCGCGATTAGCTACCCGGAAGAAATCCGGATTCAGAAGGAAAGTTAATTTCAAAAAAGATTGACAAATATCTTTATTAATCATATATGATTTGTAACAGAACCCGCCAAGCCTAGTCTTACTTTTGTAAGAATGCGCAACCCGGCGGGTCCTTTTGTCTTCTATCATTTTTATCTGCCGTATAATCAACCTTCTACAGTCTGTGCCAGTTCCGTAACCGTTTCTTCGGATAGTTCGGTTAGTTCTGCTACATCTGAAATACTTTTTCCCATTCGCAAAAGTTTCGCCGCACGCTGCATCCGGGCAATTCCTTCTGCTTCGCCCTCTGCACGTCCACGATTTAAAATATCTTTTGCTTCATAATTTAATACTTTTCCACCCATTTGTCTGCATACTCCTTTCGCAACATTTTCATATTTTACGGCAAGATTTTCTATGACTTTACGTGACATATCAAGAAATCCCGGCAGTCTGTTAAACTTTCCGGGATTTTTCTTTATGTTAAATTTTTACCAGCATAATTTTATTCATTTATATGCCGTGACATTTACATTAATACTATTTCTACAATTCATCACACACCTGGAAAATATAAAACTTCAGATACAGTGACTCCTCATCTCTCGACCATAAAATCGGGTGGTCCGGAGACTGCGTTTTATATTCAATCTGGCGCAGGCGCTTATGCACATTGGCGGCAGCTTCGCCAATCGTCTTTGAAAACAGCTCCGGATTCATAAAATGTGAGCAGGAGCAGGTTGCAAGATAGCCGCCGTTTTTAACAAGCTTCATTGCACGCAGATTAATTTCTCTGTATCCTTTTACTGCATTTTTAATAGAATTGCGCGATTTTGTGAATGCCGGCGGGTCTAAGATGACCACATCAAACAATTCACCCTCTTTTTCCAGTCTTGGGAGCAGTTCAAATACATCTTCACAGATAAAGGATACCCGGTCTGACAGTCCGTTTAATGCGGCATTTTCCGTTGCCTGTGCAACGCCGAGTTCCGATGCGTCCACACCCAGCACGCTCTTTGCGCCCGCCATGCCCGCATTTAATGCAAATGAACCGGTATGCGTAAAGCAGTCTAACACCTTTGCATCTTTACACATCGGACGGATTGCGGCACGGTTGTATTTCTGGTCTAAGAAAAATCCTGTCTTCTGACCGTCTTTTACATCGACCATATATTTCACGCCGTTTTCCACGATAGATACCTTGGTGTCAAATTCTTCTCCGATAAAGCCCTTGAAACGCTCCATGCCCTCCTGCAGACGCACCTTGGCATCGCTTCTTTCATAAACACCGCGGATTGGCATGCCTTCTTCTTTTAAAACCTGCTTTAACAGTTCTACAATCAGCGGCTTAAAACGGTCAATTCCGAGTGCCAGCGATTCGACAACCAGCACATCAGAAAATTTATCAATCACAATGCCCGGCAGGAAATCCGCTTCACCGAATATCAGACGACAGGAAGACATATCCACCGTATGTTTTCTATAATCCACACAGGCGCGCACGCGCTGTTCAATAAATGCCCTGTCAATCTCCCTCGTTCTGCGGCTCATCATTCTGACCGTAATTTTAGAGCGGCGGTTGATATATCCGATACCCATAAAATAGCCGTCAAAATCATGCACCTCGACCAGTCCGCCGTCAACGATTTCTCCCATGGTGCTTGCAATTTCATTGTCGTAAACCCACATTCCTCCGGCTTTTAACGTTCTTCCCTCGCCTTTTTTCAAATTTACAATTCCGTGTATTTTAAATAAATCTTCCACAAAGTACCTCCGTGCTTTCTCTCCTAATTTCTAAAAACCTGCGCCTATTATACCATTCCCGCACACAGATTTCCACTTGTTGTTTTTTACGGGGCTATTCCTGATTCCCACAGACATTAAACAGCACCACACCGCCGATTGCCAGTGCCAGCCCCAAAAGCTTTAACCACGAAAAATCTGCCCGCTTACTGCCAAACATGCCGAATAATTCAATGATATATGCCACGGCAATCTGCGAAATGACAATCGTAATCTCCGCCTTTGCCGTTCCGAGGCTTCCCATTGCCCGCACAACCGTATACGTAATAAATGCACCGATAACACCGCCAAGCAGTGCGTATTTCGGCTGTACCTGAAACAGCCCGCTAACCGGCGGACGTCCGTCATAAAACCACATCAGCACGCACGTTGCAAATGCCGTAATCTGCACAAAAGATGCCGCCACCCAGATACTGCTGCTCTTTGTCGCCGTTGTATTAAATACCCCCTGGACACTCATAAGCGCCCCCGAAATAATTGCAATCAAAAAACCTGCCATTTCTTCCTCCATATTGATAAAATTTCTCTATCTAATATGAGTACATGACAGGTTTTCTATTCATCTTTTTAACGGCTGACTGCCTTTATAAAAGCATCTACCGACTCATTTAAATCTTCGCCTTTCCAGATATTGTGCAGTAAAATGGAATATCTGACATAAAATTCATCTGCCCCGATATATTTTGCATAGCTGTCAGACTTCGCATATACTTCATACAACGGCTGGTACAGCACCTTTTTATTCTTGTCCGCCACATCGGTTCTCGCGCTGATGTAACCGGTATCCTTTTCAAGCAAATCCGCATAATCGTAACTGATTGCCTGCGCTACTGCCTTGGCAGTGTCCGTGTTTTCCGAATACGGATTGACCATGGCAAGTGTCGTATCCGAAAGGCTCTGCGTACCAAATCCCGTCTTTGCCCCCGGCACGGCACAAATGCCGTAATCCACACCGGAAGCATTTAAGTCCGCTAACTGCGTGGAATCCAGTATTGTATAAATAAGCTGATTGTTTATAAACATCTGCTTATATTCTTCCTGTGTTTTATCTACAATTCCAAAAGTATTCTGAAGCGCCGCATACTCTGTCATCGCCGCCTTTAACGCTTCTGTCTGGACATCGCTTTCAGCGTCCTCGCCCTGCGCGCCGCCGTTATCCACATAGCTTCCGCCAAATGCGTAATTTGTCCACAAATCCTGTGTATCCCAGCCTACAATCATGTTGACATCTTTATTTTCATCTGTGACCTGATATGAATTTAAAAATGCTTCAATCTGCTCAAAATTTTCCGGCGCTGTGGTATATTTTTTATTATACACCATGACTGCCGTGTGAAATGTGACCGGATAGCCGTAAAGTTTTCCTTCATAGCACGCCGCATTAACTGCCGTCACCGGAAAATGCTTCTGTGAATAGTACTGTGTATACGCATCATTTTCCGCCGTCAGCCCCATTAAATATGCGCGTTGCATATCCGATGCTTCCATAAGATATACATCTGCCACATTATTCTGCGCAATGCTGCCGTTATAAACGGCATCCAGCAGGTTATTTTCCTCTACTTTCACCGGATTGACCGTAATAAATTCATTTGCCTTATGAAACTGCTGTGCGATATAGTCCAGATACGATGTATATGCATCGTCCTGATACCAGATATTAATCGAAACGGCTGTATCTATATTCAGCTTTTTTGCATGTTCACTGCGTCCGCCGCACGCCGTAAACGAAACGGCAACAACTGCTGTGAGCAAAACTGCTGTTACTCTTTTTAAAATCTTCATACCAATTAATTTACCTTTCCATGATTTCACGGGGTTTATAAGCAAATATTAAGACCTGCACCGCGGGTACAAGTCTTAATATAACAATTAATTATAGCATGTATTTTCTCTTTTAAAAAGTCTTATCTGCAAGAATCCAAAGATTTTTTCAGTCTGACAATCATCTCGTCCACATCTGCCTTTGTAATAACAAGCGGTGGTACAAAACGAATGACATTTGTTCCGGCTGAGAATAAAATCAGTCCGTTATCGAGTGCATTTGCGATCACGTCTTTTGGATTGACACTAAGCTGTAAGCCCTGAATCAGACCCATTCCCCTGCGCTCTGTCGCAATATCGTATTCAGCCACAATTTTATCCAGCTCGGAAGCTAAATATGCGCCGACTTCTTTTACATTGTCTAACACCTTTAAGCTGTCAAACAGTTCAAATACCTTGACTGCCGCCGCACAAGCCAGCGGATTTCCGCCGTAGGTAGTGCCGTGATCGCCTGGAACCAGGGCTTTTGCTACTTCATCCTTTGCCGCAAATGCTCCGACCGGCACACCACAGCCTAAAGCCTTGGCAACCGTTACAATATCCGGCTTCACACCGTACTGCTGATAAGCAAACATCGAACCGGTTCTGCCCATGCCGCACTGAATTTCATCTAAAATTAAAAGGATCCCCTTTTCGTCACAAAGCTTTCTGACACCTTCGATAAATTCCTTTTTTGCCGGATAAACGCCGCCCTCTCCCTGAACGGTTTCAAAAATAATCGCGCAGGTCTTTTCATTTACAAGTTCCTTTACGCTTTCCAGATTGTTGTATTGTGCAAAACGGATTCCCGGAATCATCGGTCCAAAGGCTTCCTGATAGTGCTTGTTGCCTGTTACGGCAAGCGCACCCATGCTTCTGCCGTGGAAAGAATGTTCCATTGCAATAATTTCATGGTCGGTTGAGCCATCCTTTAAATACGCATATTTCTTTGCAAGCTTAATCGCACCTTCAACAGCTTCCGTACCGCTGTTGGTAAAAAATACTCTATCCATTCCGGTCGCTTTAGTAAGCATTTTTGCCGCCTTTGCCGCCGGTTCGTTATAAAAGTAGTTGGATGTATGTACCAGCTTATCAATCTGTGCCTTTAAGGCATCATTATATTCTTTATTGTTATATCCTAATGCAAATACGGCAATACCGGCACCGAAATCCAGATATTCCTTGCCGTCTGTGTCGTATAAATGCACACCGTCCCCTTTATCCAGTACAATCTGGTAACGGTTGTAGGTATGAATCAAATGCTCCTCGGCTGTTTCAATAATTGTCTTTGTATCCATTTTTCCCTCCCAAATTTTCGTTAAATGTTTGTATCATAAAAACGTTCTGCTTCGTTGCTTAAAATCGCTGTACCGATACCTTTGTTTGTAAAGATTTCAAGTAACAGACAGTGCGGAATTCTGCCGTCTAAGATATGGACACGGGATACACCGTGTTCAATCGCATCAATGCAGTTGTTCAGCTTCGGAAGCATTCCGCCGCCGATTGTACCGCCCGCAAGCAGTTCTCTGGCTTCATCTGTTGAAAGCTCTGAAATCAGGGAAGACTTGTCGTTGTAATCTCTGTAAACGCCCTCAATATCCGTAAGGAATGCCAGCTTTTCTGCGTTAACTGCTCTTGCAATGGCACATGCCGCATCATCGGCATTAATATTGTAAGCATGGAAATTATCATCATATCCAATCGGGCAGATAACCGGAAGGAAATCGTCCTTTAACAGTGTATGAAGCAGTGTTGTATCCACTTCCTTGACTTCACCTACATAGCCGATGTCTTCGCCGCCGGAAAGCTTTTTATCCACCTTTAACATGCCACCGTCTTTACCACTGATACCGCATGCCTTGACGCCGAGTTCTTCAATCATGGATACAAGGCTTTTATTGACCTTATTTAAAACCATTTCGGCGATTTCCATTGTCGGCTCATCGGTTACGCGCAGTCCGTTAAAGAAATGCGGTTCCATGCCGGATTTTTCAACCCATTTGCTGATTTCCTTGCCACCGCCGTGTACGATAATCGGCTTAAAGCCTACCAGCTTTAACAGTACAACGTCCTGAATGACTTTTCTTTTTAATTCTTCGTCAACCATTGCACTGCCGCCGTATTTGACAACGATAATCTTTCTGTTAAATTTCTGGATATATGGAAGCGCTTCCACCAGAACCTGCGCTTTTTTCAATTCTTCATTCATTTCCATGTCTGTTCTCTCCATTTTGAATATACACTTTTAACAGTGTTTTTACCTGCCACCGCAAAATATTTCCGCTGCCGTATCTTTAATACGAAGCTTCATTATGAGCGGTAATCCGCGTTAATTTTTACATAGTCAAATGTCAAATCACAGCCCCATGCGGTTGCTTCTTCATTTCCCATTTTTACATCTGCAATAGCAATAACCGGATTCTTTGATAAGATTTCCGTTGCTTTTTCTTCACTGTAATCGGTTGCTTTTCCGTTTTCTACAATTTTTAACTTTCCGGCTTCGCTTTCAAAGTAAATATCTACTTTTCCCGGTTCTAAGTCCGCACCTGAATAGCCCATTGCACAGAGGATTCTGCCCCAGTTTGCATCGTGTCCGAAAATTGCCGCTTTTGTAAGACTTGAAGTGACAATCGACTTTGCAAGCACCTTTGCCTGTTCTTTTGTTGCCGCATTTTTTACCTGCACTTCAAACAGACAGGTACAGCCCTCACCGTCACCTGCAATCTTTTTAGAAAGCTCACGCAGTACATAAAACAGTGCATCATAAAATGTCTGATAATCCTTGCTGTCTTCGGTAATAATATCATTTTCCGCCATGCCGTTTGCAAGCACCAGAACGGTATCATTTGTTGAAGTATCGCCGTCCACGGAAATCATATTAAAAGTATCGCTGACAATCGCTTTTGTCATTTTCTGCAAAGCATCTTTTTTAATGCACGCATCGGTTGTCACAAAACACAGCATGGTTGCCATGTTCGGATGAATCATGCCGGCTCCCTTACACATACCGCCGACTGTAACCGTCTTTCCGCCAACCTCAATCTGTACGGCAACCTGCTTATCCACGGTATCTGTCGTCATAATGGCTTCTGCCGCCAGTGTGCCATGCTCTAATGAACTGCCAAGCTTCTTTGGAAGTTCTTTAATTCCTGCACAGATTTTATCCATTGGAAGCTGTGCGCCGATAACACCGGTAGAGGCAACCAATACTGCACTTTCCGGAACCTGTAATGCTTCGGATACAGCCTTTGCTTCTGCCGCACACGCGTCATCGCCCTCTTTTCCGGTACAGGCATTAGCAACACCGCTGTTGACAACAACTGCCTGTGCAAATGGTGAATTTGCCACAATGTCCTTATCCCACTTTACCGGCGCTGCAAAAACCTTATTTGTTGTAAATGTTCCTGCTGTTACACATGGCTTTTCACTGTAAACCATCGCCATATCTTTTTTTTCGTTATTTTTTATTCCTGCGTTTAAACCTGCCGCACAAAATCCCTTTGCCGCAGTCACGCCGCCTTTAATGATTTCCATATTACACTCCATTCCGCAGGCATTCTAATGCCGGAGGAATCGCGAACTGAATTAATTCAGTTCTGCGATAAGAGCAGCTTTGTGACGCCTGCGGCACAAAGTGCTATGCGAAAATCTTCAATTTAAGGATTTTCGCATTTCTCCTCATTCTGCAAATATTGTAACCTGATTCCGTTACAGGGAAATAAGCCGAAGTCAAGTAACACGTTGAGGCGTTTTCCCTGTAATGGAATCTTGTTCACACTTCTACGGGAACATCGGTGCTGCCATAAGCCCTTCTGTTTCCGGTAATCCAAATAATAAGTTCATGTTCTGTACAGCCTGACCTGCTGCACCCTTTACAAGGTTATCCAGCGCACCCATCATAATCAGGCGGTGGGTTCTCGGCTCGATCTTAAATCCGATGTCGACAAAGTTACTGCCTTCTACCCAGCGTGTTTCCGGGCAGACGTCCTTGTCCAGCACTCTGACAAATGTTTCTTCCTTATAATATTTATCGTAAACTGCCTTTACCTCTTCGTATGTAACGTCCTTTGCCAGATTTGCATATGCCGTTACTAAAATACCACGGTTCATAGGAACAAGGTGTGGTGTGAAAATCAGCTTTAAATCATCTCTGCCACAGGCATAACCTAACTGTTCTTCAATCTCCGGTGTATGTCTGTGTGTGCCGACACCGTAGGCTTTCATGCTTTCATTGACTTCGCAGAAAAGATTGGCAACCTTTGCGCCGCGTCCTGCGCCTGATGTACCGCTCTTTGCATCAATAATAATGGTATCCGGGTCAATCAGCCCTTCTTTTACCATTGGATATAAAGTAAGAATCGAGGTTGTTGTATAGCAGCCGGGATTTGCTACAATTCTTGTCTTGTCCGTAATCTGGTTTCTGTTAATTTCACATAAACCGTAAACCGCTTCCTTAATATACTGCGGTGCTTTATGCTCCAGCTTATACCACTGCTCATAAATACTCACATCTTTTAAACGGAAATCTGCGCTTAAATCAACAATCTTTGTATTGGATAAAATTTCTTCATTTACTAAAGAAGCACATAAGCCCTGCGGTGTCGCTGTGAAAATGACATCAACCTGCTTTGCAAGCTCGTCCATGTTATCATCCATGCAGACTGCATCAACCAGCTGAAACATATTTCTGTATACATCTGCATATTTCTGGTCAATATAACTTCTTGAACCGTACCACACGATCTCTGCATCCTTATGTCCCAGTAACAGTCTTACCAGCTCATTTCCGGCATATCCTGTTGCACCAATAATTCCTACCTTTATCATTTCTTTTACCTCGCTGTAAAATATTCGTTATGTTTCATTATAGCAATTTTTTTTATCCTGTAAAGTGTTAATTTGAATTTTTTTATAAATATACATGTTTTTTGTATATTTTTGCATAATATTCATTTTTACCTATTGCATTTTTACCTTATGTGGTTTATCATAAGACACAAGTTCGTTGCCAATTGCAACCATACAAATTCAATCAATTCGGAGGATATCAATTATGAAAGAAAAAGTAATTCTTGCCTACTCAGGCGGACTTGATACCACAGCTATTATCCCGTGGTTAAAAGAGAATTTTGACTATGAAGTAATCTGTGTATGCGCAGACTGCGGACAGGGGGAGGAATTAGACGGTTTACAGGAAAGAGCGCTCTCATGCGGTGCTTCTAAATTATATATTGAAGATTTAACAGATGAATTCTGTGATGACTACATCGTACCTTGTGTACAGGCTCACGCTGTATATGAAAATAAGTATCTTTTAGGTACTTCTATGGCAAGACCTGTAATCGCAAAAAGACTGGTTGAAATTGCAAGAAAAGAAGGCGCTACAGCAATCTGCCATGGCGCTACCGGCAAGGGCAATGACCAGATTCGTTTTGAACTGGCAATCAAGGCTTTAGCTCCTGATATCAACATCATTGCTCCTTGGAGAAATGAAAAGTGGACACTGGATTCCAGAGAAGCAGAAATCGAATACTGCAAGCAGCACGGTATTCATCTTCCATTCTCAGCAGATACAAGCTACAGCCGTGACCGTAACTTATGGCACATCAGCCATGAAGGTCTTGAACTGGAAGACCCTGCAAATGAACCGAACTACAAGCATCTGCTCGTTTTAGGAAACTCTCCAGAAGAAGCTCCTGAAGAAGGTGAATATGTAACCATGACATTTGAACACGGTGTACCAAAGTCTGTAAATGGCAAGGAAATGAAGGTTTCTGATATTATCCGTGAATTAAACAGACTCGGCGGCAAGCATGGTATCGGTATCGTTGATATCGTTGAAAACCGCGTTGTCGGCATGAAGTCCCGTGGTGTTTATGAAACTCCTGGCGGAACAATTCTTTACGAAGCACATCAGCAGTTAGAGGAACTGATTCTTGACCGTGATACAACAACTGTCAAGATGAATATGGCAAATAAATTTGCCCAGATTATTTACGAAGGAAAGTGGTTCACACCGCTTCGTGAAGCTGTTCAGGCATTTATTGAAAAGACACAGGAAAATGTAACCGGTGAAGTTAAGTTTAAGCTGTACAAAGGCAACATCATCAAAGCCGGTACAACTTCTCCATATTCACTGTATAACGAATCTATCGCTTCCTTTAAGACCGGTGACCTTTATGACCACCATGATGCAGATGGTTTCATCAATCTGTTTGGTCTTTCATTAAAGGTTCGTGCCATGAAGGAACAGGAATTAAGCAAGAAGAATAATAAGTAGTTTATAGATTACATATTTATAATTTACAGTATTAAAAAAAGAAACAGCCGGGTTGAAATTCTAAACCGGGCTGTTTCTTTTTTACCTTTTGGCATTTGAACCTGCTATTCTTTTTTATCTTTTAACTGCTCAACCTGCTCTAACGCCTGATTTAACAGCTTTTTCATTTCCGCCAGTTCATTTTGCTGGTTATCAATCGTTTTCTGTTTCTCGTCAAACTGGCTTTGTTTTGATTCTATACATTTTTGTATGATTACATGCCCCGGAAGCGCTGATACCGCTGTTGTGCCAGTTCTTCACCGCTCATCTGCTGATATTTTATCAGAAATCCCGCGATTTTGCGCTTCATATATAAAGTAACACGATTCATATTGTCGCTGCTTACGATTGGAAATTCCGGCAGAATCTGTTCAATAATGCCCAGTTCCTTTAAATCCTGTGCCGTCAGTTTCATTACCTGCGCCGCTTTTTCTGCTTTGGATGCATCCTTCCACAAAATTGATGCAAAGCCCTCCGGTGAGAGAATTGAATACACCGAATTTTCCAGCATCCAGACTTCATTTCCCGCCGCAAGTGCCAGCGCACCGCCGCTTCCACCTTCTCCAATGACAATCGAAAGCACAGGCACTTTTAAATCTGCCATTTCAAACAGATTTTTTGCAATCGCTTCACCCTGTCCGCGTTCTTCCGCACCGATACCGCAGTATGCACCCGGTGTATCCACAAGGCACAATACCGGACGGTGAAATTTTTCTGCCTGTTTCATCAGACGCAGTGCTTTACGGTATCCTTCCGGATACGGCATTCCGAAATTACGCACAATATTCTCTTTTGTCGTTGCACCTTTCTGCTGTCCAATCACCGTCACCGGCTGTTTTCCAAAAAACGCGATACCACCTACAACCGCGCCGTCATCACGGTACGCCCTGTCACCATGCAGTTCATAAAAATCTTTGGTGAGATAGCCGATATAGTCAAGCGCCGACGGACGTTTACCGCTTCTTGCAATCTGCACCTTTTCCCATGCCGACAACTGCTTCTTTTCATTTTTTGCCGCCAACAGTGTTTCTTCTTTTTTAATATCAATTTTTTTTGCATATATGTCATCTAAATACTGCTGATAGCGGCTCATTGTTTCTGCCTGTGGCTTTTTATGCAGCCGCAGCAGTGTCGATAAGGTCTGCTTTAAAAATCTGCGTTCCACGATATTATCAATCAATCCATGTTCCAGTAAAAATTCCGCCCGCTGAAATCCTTCCGGCAGTTCTTCCCCTATGGTCTGTCTGATAACACGCGGTCCTGCAAATCCGACCAGCGCCTGCGGTTCCGCAAGGATAATATCGCCAAGCATTGCAAAGCTTGCCGTCACGCCGCCGGTTGTCGGATTGGTAAGCACGGTAATATAAAGTCCGCCTGCCGCATCAAATTTTTTCAGCGCCGCCGCCGTCTTTTCCATTTGCATGAGTGATACAATGCCCTCCTGCATTCTCGCGCCCCCGGAACAGGTAAATATTATCAGCGGAAGCTTTTCTACCGTTGCCCGCTCAATCGCCCTTGTCAGCTTCTCACCCACGGCATATCCCATGCTTCCCATAAGAAATCGTGTATCGCACACTCCGACTGCCGCTTCCATGCCGTCTATTTTTCCTTTTCCGGTAATCACTGCTTCATTTAAACCGGTGTTTCTCTGTAAATCCCCAAGTTTTTCTTCATATCCTTTAAAATGACAGGGATTGCCGCCGGTAAATTCTTCGTCCCATTCTTCAAATGTCTGTGCATCAAACACCATTTTTATCCGCTCATACGCGCCTATTTTCATATAATGTCCGCATTTCGGGCAGACATAAGCATTCTGCGTAAAATCTTCCGTCAGAATCATTTCATGACAGCTTTCGCATTTTGTATACAATCCGTCCGGGACATTCGGCGCTTCCGCCTGATTCTGATGCCGCACCGGCTGATTTTCCTTTTTAAATAATCCTTTTAAATGCACACTCTATCCCTGCCTTTTATTTTAAAATTAATCCCGTTTTAAGCGGTTTCTTCAAAATTTTTCTCAATAAAATCTGTATGAACCGCACCGCTTTCAAATTCCTTATTTTTTAAAATCTCATACTGAAAGTCCAGATTGGTCGTTACACCTTCAATAATAACTTCCCCTAAAGTACTTCTCATCTTTTTCAATGCTGATTCACGATCTTTATCATATACCATTACTTTCATAATCATTGAATCATAATACGGTGGTATTATATAGCCCGGATAAACTGCCGTATCAATCCGCACACCGTTTCCGCCGGGAATATGCAGTTCCTGAATCGTACCCGGACACGGCGCAAAATTTTTCTCCGGATTTTCGGCATTAATCCGTACTTCCATTGCATGACCTGTCAGATGAATATCACTTTGACGCAGTCCGAGTTTCTCTCCCGCAGCAATCCGTATCTGCTCTTTTACAAGGTCAATGCCTGTGACAAGCTCTGTCACCCCGTGTTCTACCTGAATCCGCGTGTTGATTTCCATAAAATAAAACTGTCTGTGGCTGTCTAAAAGAAATTCAACCGTCCCGGCATTGCGGTATCCGACTGCTTTTGCCGCCCGAACCGCCATTGCTCCCATTTGTTCCCGCAAATCCTCGTCCAACGCTGTACACGGTGATTCCTCAATCATTTTCTGATGTCTGCGCTGTACCGAACAATCGCGTTCACCCAAATGAATCGTATTGCCCTCATTATCCGCCAGTATCTGAAACTCGATATGTTTTGGATGTTCAATATATTTTTCAATATACATGGAATTGTCGCCAAAACCATTTTCGGCTTCACGCTGTGCATTTTGAAAATTTTTCTCAAAATCTGTACTGTTTTGCACCACACGCATACCTTTTCCACCACCGCCAAGTGCCGCTTTTATCATGACCGGATAACCGATTTCATCTGCAAATTTCCTGCCTGCTTCCGCCGTAAAAATGGGTTCTTTCGTACCCGGAATAACCGGAACACCCGCCCGCACCATTGCATTTCTGGCTTCCGATTTATTTCCGGTTTCTTCGATTGTCCTTGCAGACGGACCGATAAATGCAATGTTACATTTTTCACAAAGTGCAGCAAATTTGCTGTTTTCAGATAAAAACCCAAAACCCGGATGAATGGCATCAGCCCCCGATGCAATCGTTGCGCTTAAAATGCGTTCCATATTCAGATAACTGTCCTTTGCTTCTGCCTTTCCGATACAAATGCTTTCATCGGCAAGCTGGGTATGCAGTGCATCGGCATCCGCCTGTGAATACACGGCAACTGTTTTGATGCCCATTTCACGGCATGCCCGGATAATGCGCACCGCAATCTCCCCTCTGTTTGCAATCAATAACTTCTGAAACATTTCTTCTTTCCTTTCCGCAGACATTTTTACATGTTTAGCCAATCATAAAGGTCAATTCCGCGGTAAGTGCAGTTTCTCCATCTACGCTTGCCGTCACTTTTCCGATTCCGACAGGACCTTTGCTTTTAATAATTTCACATTCCATTTTCAGCTTGTCGCCCGGCACAACCTTTCTTTTAAAACGTGCGTTATTTACTGCGCCAAAGTATGCTGTCTTTCCTTTATTCTTTTCCAGTGACAGAATTGCCACCGCTCCGACCTGTGCGCAGGCTTCTATCTGTAAGACACCGGGCATCACCGGTTCTCCCGGAAAATGTCCCGCAAAATACGGTTCATCGTATGTCACACACTTATATCCGACTGCCCGCTGTCCCGGCTCACACTCCGTCACCGTATCCACCAGCAGAAACGGATGTCTGTGTGGAATAATCTCCATAATTTCCTTTGTTGTAAGCATATTTTTCTCCATTCCACAGATGATTTCTCATCTACTATTCGGGTTGTTTGCTTTCACCCGGAAGCAAACAACCATGTGAAAATGCTTTAATTTATGGCATTTTCACATTCCACAGATGATTTCTCAAGGCATCTTTGTGATGTCTGCATCACAAAGTGCCGTGTGAAAATGCTTTGATTTATGGCATTTTCACACTCCTACAATAAACAGCGGCTGTCCAAACTCGACCATTTCACCGTTTTCAACCAGCACTTCTTTGACAATTCCGTCACACTCGCTTTCAATTTCATTCATCAGCTTCATTGCTTCGATAACACCGAGTGTCTGTCCTTTTTTTACGGTATCGCCCACTGTAACAAATGGTTCGTCTTCCGGGGACGGCGCACTGTAGAAAATGCCGACCAGCGGCGAAGCAACAACTGTACCCTCTGCCTGCTTTTCATTTTTTTGCGTATCGGTCTGATATTCACCGCCCGCCGCCGTAAAGCTGTATCCGTCCATGGCTGCCGGATTTCCTGTCGTCATGCTCTGCGTTCTTTCCTCAGAAACACCGGACCGGTTTCCTGCCTGTGATGCCTGCATACAGCCGGACTGTATACCCGGCTCGCCTGTCTGCTGTACCGGATTGAATTCTTTTACGCGTTCTGCGGTAAGCGTAAGCTTCGTTTCTCCTTCTTCCAGTGAAAAACCTGTCAGCGCGCTTTTCGACACGGCATCTATCAGTTTTAAAATCTGCTCTAATTCCATAACTGCCTCATTTCTTTTATGAAAACTTTTTCACAAGAAGCGTTGCATTGTGTCCGCCAAATCCAAGGGAATTGGACAGCACCGTCTTCACCTCTGTTTCAATGCCTTTTCCTTTAATATACTGCAAATCCATTTCGTCTTCTGTTTCCGTAAGCCCCACATTCGGATGCAGATACCCATCTGTTACCGACTTGATACAGGCAATCAGCTCTACCGCACCTGCCGCACCCAGAAGGTGTCCGACCATGGATTTGGTGGAGCTGACCGGTACATTTTCTGCCGCTTCGCCAAATGCCAGCTTAATTGCCCTCGTTTCAAACAAATCGTTGTGATGTGTACCGGTTCCGTGTGCATTGATATAATCCACTTCCTGCGGTAATACGCCTGCTTCCTGCATGGCATTTGTCATGGCACGTGCCGCGCCGCTTCCATCTTCCGCCGGAGAGGTGATATGATACGCATCGCTTGAACAGCCGTATCCGGCAATTTCCGCATATATATGCGCGCCGCGCTTCTTGGCATGTTCTAAGGATTCCAGTACCAGAACACCCGCACCTTCTCCCATAACAAATCCGTTTCTGTTCTTATCAAACGGCAGGGATGCCCTAAGCGGGTCTGTGCTTGTAGAAAGTGCCGTAAGTGCCGTAAATCCTCCGATTCCAATCGGTGTAATACTGCTTTCCGTACCACCGCAGACCATAACATCTGCATCACCGCACTGGATAGAGCGGTATGCCTCCCCGATAGAATTTGTTCCTGTCGCACAGGCTGTTACCACATTGATGTTTTTTCCTTTTAATCCGTATGCAATGGATACATTTCCTGCCGCCATATTGGTAATCATAAGCGGAACTAACAGTGGATTAATCCTTCCCGGTCCACGCTCCAGCAGCTTTTTATGCTCACGCTCCATGGCATCTAAGCTGCCGATTCCGGAACCGATAGACGTTCCGACGCGGTATGCGTCTTCTTTTTCCATATCCAGTCCGGCATCTTTAATTGCCTGTCCTGCCGCCGCTACCGCATACTGACTAAACAATTCCATACGTTTTGCCTGTTTAAAATCCATATATGCCTGTGCATCAAAGCCTTTTACTTCTGCCGCAAGCTTTACCTTAAAATCCGTTGTATCAAATTTTGTAATTGCACCGATACCGACTTTTTGTGCTTTTACGTTTTCCCAGAATTCCTCTACGGTCAAACCAATCGGTGTAATTGCACCCATTCCCGTCACAACTACTCTGCTTTTCTGCATTTCTTCCTCCAATCTGCTCATCTGCCCCTCAAAACTGCTTTACCTTCGTTTAGAAACAATATCGTCTATACCATGCCGCCGTTGACTGACAGCACCTGTCCGGTAATATACGATGCCTTATCCGAAGCCAGAAATACCGCTGCCTGTGCTATATCCTGCGCTGTTCCCATGCGTTTTAAAGGAATTGATGACTGTACACTTTCCTTTACACTGTCAGAAAGCACAGCTGTCATATCTGTGTCAATATAACCCGGTGCAATCGCGTTGACTGTAATCTGTCTGGATGCCAGTTCTTTTGCCGCAGATTTTGTAAGCCCGATAACACCGGCTTTGGATGCCGCGTAATTTGCCTGTCCTGCATTTCCTGTCAGACCGACAACCGATGCCAGATTGATAATCCTGCCGCTTCTCTGCTTTATCATATATTTTGCCGCATGGCGGATACAGTGAAATGTTCCTCCAAGATTGACTGCAAGCACCTGTTTAAAATCCTGTTCTGACATTCTAAGAAGCAGTCCGTCCTTTGTTATTCCTGCATTATTTACTAAAATGTCGATTTTTTCATATTTTTGTACGACATATTTTATCATTTCCTCGACAGCCGCAAAGTCTGACACATCACACTGATATTTTTCCGCACTGCCGCCATCCTTTAAGATACTGTCTACCGTGTCCTGTGCCGCCTGTGCATTTCCTGCATAATTTACAATCACAGTTGCACCTTCTTTGGCAAGGCTTTTCGCAATCGCACTGCCAATTCCCCTGCCTGCGCCCGTTACCAGCGCAATCTGTCCATTCATTTCCTGCATGATGCCCTCCTGACTATTCTGTGATAAGCTGTGATAAATCTTCTTCCTTTTCAATATTGATACAGGTGATTCCTTCACACTGCATTTCCTTTGCCGTCTTTTTTACAAATCCGGTCAGTGTCCTTCCCGGTCCGATTTCTATAAATGTGTCAAAACCGTCCGTGATTAACTTACGTAACGTCTGTTCAAAGCGTACCGGTGAATAAACCTGCTTTCTTAACAGTTCCGGAATTTCTTTGCTGTCTGTTACATATTCCGCCGTCAGATTGGCAATATACGGAATCTGAATTTTGTTAAATGAAATCTTTCCGAGTTCTTTTTGGAGCTGTTCTCCCGCGCCGTAAAGCAATGGAGAATGAAACGGCCCGCTGACTCTTAACGGCACCACTCTTTTTGCGCCTGCCTGCTTTAAAACTTCTGCCGCCCGTTCCACTTCGCCTTTTTCGCCGGAAATGACAATCTGCCCCGGACAATTATAATTGGCAATGCCGATTTTTGCAGTGTCCAGTGATGTTTTTAATACTTCTTCCGTCTGTTTTGCACTAAGTCCCAACACTGCCGCCATACTGCCCTGACCTTCCGGTACTGCCTGTTCCATATAAATTCCGCGTCTGCGGATTACGTAACAGCCGTCTTTAAAAGATAATGCCCCTGCTGCCGTCAGCGCCGCATATTCTCCCAGTGAAAGCCCTGCCGCCGCTTCGTACGGAAACCTTTTTTCCCGTAAAACGTGCAGTATCGCACATTCTGCTGTATACATGGCAATCTGCGTGTATTCGGTCTGATTTAAAGCTTCATTTTCTTCAAAACAAAGTGACGCAACATCAATGCCTGTCACTTCCTGTGCCGTTTTAAAATATTGTCTGACGGCATCATATTTTTCATAAAAAGAACGTCCCATTCCGACATTCTGTGCGCCCTGTCCCGGAAAGAGAAATGCTGTTTTACGCATGTTCCGCCTCATTTCCGCACGAATCTTCCGCAAAGATACTGCATTTTTTTATCGTTTCTTTTGCTTCCTGCACAATTTCCTGAATAATTTCTGCACAGGTCTGTTCTTTTTTTATCATGCCTGCAATCTGACCAGCCATGACCGTTCCCATGGCAACATCACCGTCTACAACAGCTTTGCGCAGTGCACCCAGTGTCAAGTGTTCCAATTCTTCAAAGGATACATTGTTTTTTTCCATTTCAAGATACTGGCGTGTCATTGTATTTCTAAGGGAGCGCACCGGATGTCCCGTGCTTCTTCCCGTAACGACGGAATCAATATCCTTTGCGCCAATCACACGGTCTTTGTACGCCTGACTGACGGTGGATTCCTTTGCAACGATAAAACGCGTTCCTAGCTGTACCGCTTCCGCACCCAGCATCAATGCCGCTGCCATGCCTCTGCCGTCACCAATGCCGCCTGCACCGATAACCGGAACCGATACCGCATCGACAACCTGTGGGAGCAGGGACATTGTTGTCTGCTCACCGATATGACCGCCGGACTCCATGCCCTCTGCAACAATCGCATCTGCGCCCGCACGTTCCATCATTCTTGCCATTGCAACAGAAGCAACCACAGGAATCACACGAATTCCCGCTTCTTTCCACTGTTTCATGTATTTTGCAGGATTACCAGCCCCTGTTGTTACGGCTTTTACACCTTCTTCGGCTACAACCTGTGCTACTTCGTCTACATGCTCGCTTAACAGCATGACATTCACGCCGATTGGCTTATCTGTAATCTCTTTTGCCCTGCGGATTTCACTCCGCACCCATTCTGCCGGTGCGTTTGCCGCCCCGATAAATCCGATGCCGCCCGCTTTTGAAACATTTGCCGCAAGCGCCGCATTTGCGACCCATGCCATACCACCCTGAATGACCGGGTATTCAATTTCAAGCAGTTTTGTAATTCTTGTCTGCATATTTTCTCATCTCCGAACATCTTTATAAACGTTGTCTGCCTTTTTACCTCACTGCTTTTTAAGCTTCTACACCGTGATTTTTTAAATAATCACAGACATCCTGTACCGTTAATAACTTTTCAAGTTCTTCTGACGGAATTTCTACAGAATATTCATCTTCCAGTGCCATTACCAATTCAAATAAATCCAGTGAATCTGCATTTAAGTCTTCCTTGAAGCGTGATTCCGGCTTTACATCCTCTGCGTTTACATTTAACTGTCCTGCGATAATTTCTTTCATTTTTTCTAACATCTTTTTAATCTCCATTCTACTACAATATATTTTTGATATTCTCTTGTAATCGGCGCTTATTCTGCCTGTCATTTGTGCCATTCCAGCAATGCACTGCCCCAGCTTAATCCGCCGCCAAAGCCGGACAGGATTAACACATCGCCCGGTATCAGGCGGTTTTGTCTGTTTAATTCGTCTAAAAGAACCGGTATGCTTGCCGCTGAAGTATTTCCGTGGGTTTCCAGATTCATCGGAAATTTTTCAACCGGTACATCCAGCCGCTTTGCAATACTTTCAATCATTCTTGCATTTGCCTGATGTAAAATAAAATATTTTACCTGTTCCTTTGCCGTTTCCGATTCTTCTAGCACTTCTTTAACAGACTCCGGTACTTTCCGAACTGCAAAAGAGAAAATTTCCCGTCCGTTCATATGCACCGCATTTTCTTTTCCCAGTGTCAAAGCCTGTGCACTGCCGCTGTCGCTGTGCAGTCTGAAAATGCTTTTTCCGCTGCTGTCTTCACCTAAAACAACCGCACCTGCGCCGTCACCAAACAGCACACAGACACTTCTGTCTTTCCAGTCCACCACCTGCGACATCACTTCCGCACCGATAACCAGTACCTTTTTGTACATGCCCGCTTTAATATAGGCATCTGCCACACTCATTGCATACAAAAACCCTGTACAGGCGGCGCTTAAATCAAAACATGCCGCATGCTCTGCCCCAATCTCCTGTTGGACAAGATTTGCTGTACTCGGAAATATGTAATCAGGCGTTGAAGTCGCAACGATAATGGCTTCTATCTGCTCTGCCGCTATCCCGGCATCTGCTATCGCCTTTTTCGCGGCTTGTGCCGCAAGCGCTGATGCAGTCTGACCTTCCTGTGCGATATGACGGCTTCGGATTCCGGTTCTGGTGCGAATCCACTCATCACTGGTATCCAGAAATGTTGAAAGTTCTGCATTGTCAAGCACCCTTGACGGAACAGCACTTCCCGTTCCTATTATTTTCGTATTCATATCTGCCTCTGTGCCGCGTTTTCTTTTTCCCGGAAAATGTCCCGCAGCTTTGACATTTTCCTTCTTTAAAATTCTGTTCCGTTTCTTCAGATTTTCGTTTTGAGTATCTTACTTTTTGATAATCAAAATATTAATCTAAAAATTTAAGAGTCAAACGAAATCCGTAAAAGCTTTTTGTTTGACTCTCAAACTAGTTGTTACTATACAGGAAAACTTTTCCTTTGTCAATAGTATTTTGATATTCAAATTATTTTTTAGAAATTAAAATCAATTTTAATCCCCTTTAAGTCTTCTGCCAGCAGATTATTATCCTCAAGAATATTGCGGATATTCTGTTGTGCAGCTTCGACATTGTTTGTTGTCTTGCGCTGGAGGGATAAATCCTGCTCGGCACTGTCTGCCTCCGCCTGACCCTTGATGAGTTCTTCCTGCTCTTTCCTCTCCTGCTTTGCCTCATCAATGCGCTCCTGCTGTTCGTCACGCTTCTCTTTCTGCTCCTCGGCTTTCTTCTGCGCTTCTTCCTGCTCTTTGTCGATATGCTCTTTTCCGTCCTGAATGAGCAGCCCCATGATTTCTTTGTTGGAAGCTTCCAAAATATCATCTGCTGCACTGCCTGCTTTTAACATATCCTGTGACTTTGCCTGATCGGTCTTTGCCTTTGCGATTGTATCTGTCAGCTCAATCAGCTTATCCTTCGCATTGGAAGCAGTTACTTTCATTGAACCGGCAATCTGGTTTAACCGGAGTGCCTTTTCCTGATATTCTGTACGCGGAAGATTCTGCAATTCCTTTAACCGGTCAACGTCTTCCTTTGTAAAGCTTTCATCATGTGAGCCGTTCTTATAATTCTGGAATTTTTCGAGTAATTCCAAATCCTTCTGCTCCTGTGAATCATCAGCTACACCGTATTGCTCCTGAAGCTCCTTTTTGCTCTTTTCAAAGGTTTTCTCATGCTCTTTGGCTTCCTGCATCTGCTCTACATAGTCTGCTTTCTGCTGTTCCATATCTTTTATGCTCTGGGAAGCCAATTCATCCCTGCCCCACGCATCTGTAATCAGTTTCATTGCCTGACGTCTTGCGGTCTGCTTTTTCTGCTCAATCTGATTTCCCTGTCCGAGCATTAAATCGCCAGCAAATACAGTGCTTCTCGTCTTGGTATCCTGTGTTTTGTTTCGTCCCGCTGTTGTACCGCTCATCTGGATTCCGGTATTGTCCTGATTCATCTTAATCGTTATAGACATTTTTCAACTCCTTTTACTTTCCCCTTAGCTTTTGTTTAAATGTTAAATACTGATATCGACACTCACACATGCGAAAGCCGCTGTTTTTCCTGTCATCTTTACCGTGCCTGTATGACCGCTGTTACCGCTGTCTGCAATCACCGTGACTGTTCCGGCTTTTGTTTTTTCTTCCTGTGCTTCTGTATCCGACCCGTCTGCCGCGTTCTGCTTTGGTGCTTCAAGTACGGTTCCGTTTGCTGCGATTGCCTGACGGATTGTTTCTAACGGATCTTCATCGTCTGTCGTTACCTCTCCCTTTGTCCTGCTGTTATCCTCTGAGGATATGGTATCGGTGCTGTTATCGGTCTTTTTGGACTTTGTATCTTCATCTTCATCCGGCAGAATTGCATACTGGGCTGATTCCACAAATTCCTGATGTTCTTCCTGTATGCCCATTACTTCCCGCAGCAGCTTTTTTAACATTGCACATTTCTGGTCTTTTGGAATATAAGGACTGGAGGCAATGCTTTTGCAAGAAGACAAAAACTCGCCCATTTTGGCTGTCTTAACACGTTCCACTTCTTCCTTTGAGCGGCAGTTTCTAAGCTGCCTTTTATAGTTTTCGCGCTCTCTTTGTTCTTCCTCGTAATCCTTTAAAGCCTGCGGATTATGCTTTTTTAAATATTCGATTTCCTCAGCGTTTAATCTGCTGCCTGATGCCAGTTTAATATCAATTGCTGCCGGCTTCTGACCCTCACGTATATCGTCTGCCTGCGACTGATACATCTGCAATTCCCGTTGTTCGGGTGTCAGTTCATTTGTCTTTCCGGCATTAATGTCATTTTTCTTTTTCTGCCACTGGTTCTGCATTGCCGACAGCGCCACCATGCTTTGAATTGTACCTGTTCCCATATGCCGCTCCTAACCGCAAAAGTCGATGTTCTGTCCGACCTTTTTTTCGGCGTCCGTCAGAACCGTATCGCTTTTTGCCAGCTGCATATAATCCTGTATCTTTTGCAGCAATTCTTCCACAGAAGATGCCGTAATCGTCACTGTACCGCTGTCTGTATCCGTCTTATCTGACACATCTGTTTTTTCCGTCTTTTCGCTTCTTGCTTCTTCAAGCTTTTCTTTCTGGTGCTTTTTTTCGGCTTTCTTTTCGGCAGCTTTTTTCTCTGCCTTTTTCTCTGCTGCTTTCTTTTCTATGCGTTCCCGCTGTGCCGCAGAGGATTCTTCCAATACCGCAAAATAAGTTGCCGTTCCGCCGTCATTGACCTGCATGCCGAATCCCTTGACGTTGGCACCGCTGGATTGCAGACTGCTCTTTAACTGGGAAATACCGCTTGCTGCATTGGCAATAATGGCTTCATACTGCTTGCGGTAATTCTCATCTTCTGCCATCCGCTCTACTTTGTCTTCATCAATTAAGACAACCATTTTGCTGGCATTGGCATAACTGGAAGCCTGCGCCTTTGCCTGCTCCTTCTTGTCTTCACTGACAAGAATAAAATCCATGTTGGAATATTTTTTCTTTAAAGATTCATAATAATCCGCCGCTTTTTTACTGAGCTTCGGACTGCCTATGGTTTTTCCTGAAACACTGCCGCTCTTTTCATTTTGTGTCTGCTCTGTCTTCTTTTTTGCTTCCACTGCGGCAGCACTTGTAGATGCTGCGTTTTCTACTACACCGGTATAACTTGATATCATATTCATTTCCTCCCTGACTACTGCTAAATACACCGGTCAAAATCCGTTTCGACCGTTTTTCCCTTTGTTTAATAGATATATCGGAAGAAATTGTAAATGATTTAATTTTTTAGTTCTCTTTTCTGTCTTCTGTCACGACTGCTCCTTCTTCCCTTTATCCCATTTTTACATCTGCCCCATCTGACTTTTTAACTTAGCAATAACTTTAATCAAATAAATATGTGATCTCATTACCATATTTATTAATGACTGCCTTTTTTTCTGCATCTGAAAATGCAGAGAGTATATTCGCCCCCAGCTCCTGATGCAAAAGGGAAAAGAAATTTATAAACCGTTCTGAAGCCGTACTGCTTTCTGTTTCATTGAAAGAATCGTGTGCATTTGAAAAAACAGCCTGTAAACTGTTCCAGTAATCCGGCTGTACCTCCCGCAGCCTGCATATCAAAAGGTATAAGAAACCGTCTGAACTGTAAATGCCGTTTTTTAAGGTATTGCCGGCCGAATATTTTAAATATGCATCTGCTCCTTTTTCACTGCTATCCTGAAAGGATAATCCGTTGTTCTCCATTACATAAAGCATTTTTAAATTTGCAAAAAGCTCAGAATCAAAATTCCATGTATTCCCGATGTGTGAACCTTCAATCCCGTCAAATGTATGGCTCATTTCATGGATATATTTCCATATACATACACTTTTATCTGTAGACAAATCTTTTGTAAGATTGGTGCTGTTCATAAAAATCGGATTGCCTGCCAGACCATAATAGTCTATTTGTTCTGTAAAATCAAAAATTGTCTTTCCGTCATACGGCTGCCGTTCACCGGTTAATTGATACAGCTGCTGCCTGTAACGCTGTAAGTCCTCTGACCACTCAGAAAGTTTGTCTGTTTCTTCTTTGGAAAAATCATCTGCTTTTATAATAAATTCAACCGTTTTATCCGGGCTTGTCACAAGCTTATATTCTTTTGACTTACTGACCGGGATGACTTTTATGGAAGAATATCCGATAAAACCGCTGACATTTTCTTTATACTGCGTTGTGACCAAAAAATGAAGCTGCCGGTTCTGCGGATACACGACCCTTTTCATTACCGAATCGTCCGCGTTATATTTTGCCGCCGTCTGCGCTGTATTCATTGCCACATTCTCATCTTTAATTTCCCTGTATTCCGGCAGCTGTGAATCACGGACTGTCAATTCTATGATATAGGGTTCATCTGTAGACACCTCTGCGGTAAACGCTGTATCTATGACCGCCGTATCTGTAAATGAAACACTACATTTCTTCTTATCCTGTTCAACCGTATACGTATCCACAGAATGATTTCTGCTGTCTGCTGCTGAAACACCGGTTATTTTACATTCATTTGATGTACCATGAAAAAGGACCGGTAAAGCCATACATAAAACCGCAATTACTGCAATACCGCATACAATGAGTTTTGACCGCTTATTCATTTTCGCCCGCCTTTTTCATAAATACCAGCATCATAATTCCAAAAAAAGCAAAGAAAACAGCACCCGCTTTTGCAGTTTGTATTTTAAATTCATCTCTGACTTGGTTGGGATTTAAAGAAGAATAATAGATGGTTTTATGGCTTCCGATTTTAGGTTGAAATAAGACGTACGTTCTATATTGACATGTGTATTCCTGCTGATTGACCTGATATTGATACACTTTATTCCTGATTATGCTTACCTGAGTATTGCTTTCTGTTCCCCAGTCTATACTCCTGTCAATTGATACCAGTGTTCCATCTGCCTTGGAATAATCTGCTGTGGCACGAATTTCCGATACGCAGTCTGCGATACAGATTGCAACCGCCAGCACGCAGATTGAAAATATTATTTTAAGTGTTTTTTTATCTACCGATACTGTCATGCATACTCCCTCCAATTATATTTTAAAAAACAATCAGGAAAAATGAGCCGTTACAGCCCATTTTTCCTGCAAGTAACTACGAACTAGTTTGAATAGCTCATTGCATTAACCGGTGTTAATGCATCCGTTGCCGGATCATAGTCAAATACATGCCACCATGTACCGCCTTCATTTGGTACATTAAATGTAAAGTAGCATACATTTCCTGCATACACCTGAACCTTTGCGCCGGATGCAGCCATTGCCGTACTGCTTGATGAATATCCGTTGGTAAAATCATGAACATAATAACTATATTTCATGTTATCATTTAATTCATAAATCGTTGTTGTTTCCGGACCGTAGCTTGTTGTATCATCAACATCCAGTTTTGCAATTGCTGTTGAACCTTCATAATAATTCTTTGCCCAGTAACAGGTATGGAATACATCAGAATTTGTCAGCTTATCTTTTCCGTATAAGTGTGAATCCAGATCCCATGGGTATTCGCCCCATGTTAATACAATTCTTAAATTGTCGGTATCAATTGAACTGTTCTCCGGTGACAATGTCACATTATATGTCTTTGTTTCATCTAAAACGACCGCAATATTAATGTGGTTTGTGATGTAGTTTTCCTTGATAATCTCTAATGTATAGTTACCAGGGTTTAAAGACAATTCGTAAGTTGAAGCATCAAATGTACCTGTTTCAAGAACTGCTCCGGTTGTATTGTTCCAGTCTTTGCGGATATTGTATGTCATATCCTGAATCGGTAAACCGGTAAGCGCATCTTTTAATTCACCGGTAACTGTTCCGACACCGTCTTCACCGTTTCTGCCGATCATTAACAGGGTTTCATTGTATGCCGTTGCATTCTTTGTGATTTGTACCTGCATATCATATTTTTTATAGCCTGTTGCAGCGATTTCAATACTGTATGTTCCTGCTGTTAAATTATCAACTGAATAATTACCTGTTTCATCCGTATAAATTGTTCTGACTAAATTCTCACCAAGTGTTTCACCGCTGTATATACGGATTCTGGCACCTGCTATCGGTTCATTTTCATCAGCTGATGCGATAAGACCTTTCAGTTCTCCTGTTCCAAATGTACATTCCGGTACAACACGACCGTTTTCCACATGGTATTTTGCTTTAAATGGATTATTTGAATCATTGTCTAAGTGTTGGAATTCTAATGTGTAATGGCATACATCTTTTAAGAATTTACCAACGACTGTTTCCTGATCAATTCCCGATTTTGCATATGCATATAAGGTCAGATCCCCACAGTATAAAGTATCTGTTGCAAGAATGTGCGGTGTAAATGAACCGTTAAAACCGATACCGGCTTCTCCTGCATATCCTGCTAAATCAATCAGATTGAATGCACAAAGAACACCTGACAAACCAAGACCGGCTGTTCCGCTAGCCTTAATTTCCATGAAATCTAATGAATCATAAAAATCAAAGATTGCGCGGGAAGCCCCGTTCTTATACTGGTATCCCTGTGTGCTGTTAATGGTGTATGTAATGCTTGCTGTACCCTTTGCTGATACATTGCAGAAGAATACAATATCAAATGAAAGTCCTGTCGCACCGATACGGATTGGCAGACGTCCGATTTCGATTCTACCTGATTCAAAACGGGTTGCACCGTTGCTGTTGGTTAATTCATAACCGGATTCTGCAAGTGTCAGTTCTAACTGACTCGCAATCTTAATCTTTTCTGATATTGATAATGTAAATTCATCAACATCAACACCTCTCCAGCCGACATTTGCCTTTGCGATACAGGTTATGTCCGGGATTTCAACTTCAACAGAACCGGAAACCTTCAGATTATCTGTAATTTCCTTTTCTGCAATTGTAAATTCCAGTGTTCCCGGTATCTCTGTACTTCCGCCTGCATTGATAGAAAGCGGATACAAGCCGGAATCATCTGCTGTAATTGAACCATTGCTGTTATATTCGCAGGTTACGCCTTCTGCTGCCACAAAACTGTCAACTGACGGCAAACCAAGCTCTGCAAGGTCTAATTTTGAATAAATCTCTGCCAGTTCAGGAACTGTGCAGACTAATTTTACCGAATCGCCGAACTGGCTGATTTGTGCAACTTTTAACATTAAACCGGTTGCATATTCAGTACTCTCCGGTAAACGGATGACATCATCGACTTTGATGCCGTCTGTTGTCTTCTTGTTTGGCAGTGTTACTTCGTAAACATCACCATTTTTTACAACGGAATAATCCGCTGCCTGATCTGCTGCCACATTTACAACAGAATCCAGAATTTCTGAATGGTCATAAGTCTGGTCTTTGCTCAGCTTAATGGACTCATTCAAATCATCAATTGCATAGAAAATACTCTTTACATCCGCCCCGGTAATGGTTTTCTGCGGATAGAATGCGTTATCTGTTAAGTATAAGAAGTTATTTACAAGTGCAATTTTAATTTCATCTTTATACTTCACCTGATTTGCATCAGACCAGTCATCCATTGCAATTGTATTCTCGCCGTTAAAGCCCATTGCATGAACCGCCGTGTAAGCTGCAAATTCTCTTGTACACGGTTCATCCGGGTAAAACAGAGGAATATCCTGCTCTAAATCTTCAACATCAGGAACCGGTAAAAATCCGTATGCATTCGCTGTTTCTACTGCTGTTCCTGTTGCTGAGTTTAAGCTGTCTAAATAGTAATAATCAATCTGATCTGCTGACATCAGCGGAGCATTTAATTTATCCAGAAGAAGTGTAACCCATTCACCTCTTGTATAGGTCTTGCTTTCATCAAATACAGTATTTGTGTCCTCATTAACTGCATTAAAACGAATCTGTGCATTTAATTCCAGTTCATTGCCATCAACTGTAATCGTCCGGTTAAGATTCATCGTGGATTCTGCAACGGTGTCTGCTTTGACGTTTACCGCTGATAAATCCAGCATTGAGAATACCATGAAAAAGCAGAAGAAAACAGATAATACCTTTCTGAGCTTTTTATTCTTTACAGCACCAGCTGCCAGAACAGAACCGCTCAGTATAAATAACACCATGAATAATACATACATATGGCTGTCAAATGTATTGGCTGCTGTGCCATTATCCTGTGTCACATCTACATTTTCAACTGTTTCCGTATTCTGGGCCGGCTGGGAATTGTCCGGAGCCGGAGTCACTGTTACAACATTTGAATTCTTAATCTGACCGGTTAATTTCACCGTATCACCGTGTGCAACGGATTCAAATGCAGCTTCATTTTTTGAACCGTTTGTCAGTTCATATTTTTCCGGAATATCGTATTGAATATGAACATTTTTCAAAACATTTGTTCCATTATTTGTTACTGTAACTGTTGTTGTAATGGTTTCGTTCGCTTCATAGCTGGTTTTATCCGTCACTAAATTCGCAACAACACCCTGCTGGTTCTGAGTAACCGCAAAAACAGGCATTGCAAAAAAAGAAACCAGAAATACAGACAGTAACAAAAGCCTTAATGCTTTCGCTTCTTTTAGTACCTTTTTCATCTTTCCTCCTAATAGTTTATCAATTTTATTACTATTTTATAGTATCATAATAAATTATTAATATCAATTTAAATCTATATTTATTTTTTCCGCTTATTTACTGGATTCCTGCTGTTCATTGTCACTAGCTTGTCACTAGTGGTGTTCTAATCTTTTCAATGCGACGTGTTCTGTTGAGCTTGTCCAGCTTGTACGGAAATTATAATTTTTTATGCCTGCACTGTAAATATATTCATCTGCATACTGTCCAATAATACCGCCCCGGCATGATTCCCTTAGCCTGCGCATTGCTTTATTTTGAAGCTGGCGGAGCTGTTCCCGGCTTACTCCTATTATTGCCGCCGCTGCTTCCTGTGTCCTGTCATTCTGATACCGTTCCTTTATTGCCTGTGCCTGTTTCTGCTCCAACTCTCCGACCCTCTGCCATAATTCAGTATAAACCTGCTGCCGGAATACCTTATCAACGGTATCATCTTCTATCCCTTCCGAGCCTGTGAGCAAATCTCCTATTGTGCTGTTTTCGTCTTCACTGCATACTTTATCTATACTGCTTACACTGCACCTGTAGGCATATAATTCAAGTTCTTTGACACGTTCAACGCTTATACCCATTTGACGCGCTGTGTGCTCCTGTGGCGGCTTCTCACCGTTACAGGATACATATTCATCATATAACTTTTTATACCGCATTAAATCCGCCGCTGTCTTTTCTCCCATGCTTACAGCGCCATTACCATGAACATACCTCATCACTGCTTGTTTAATCCAGTATGAAGCATATACCAAAAAAGAAGCTTCTCCCGGTCTGTATCCCCTGACTGCTGCCATTAGTCCAAAATAGGCCTCTTGCATCAGGTCATCAATATCTTCATATGCCGCGTATTTTTTCGCTATGCCGTATATAAAACCCGTATTCTGTATATACAGCCGTTCGCTGTTATATTGTACGTCTGTACCTGCCTGTATAAGCTTTACAATATCTTCATTTGACATATCTTTTCACCTCTTTTTCGTATCATTTTTGTGCGCATACAAAATGCAAAAAAGTGTGCACCCTTTTGGGCTGTTTTGGGGCTTATTTTGCCACCTTTTTTTATTTAGAATAGTATTTACCTTTAAGGGACAAAATGCCGTATATGCCAGCGGTGGCGGGGTCGTTTGGGGAATTTCTCCCAGTCCGTATCCCCTGACTGCTGCCATTAGTCCGAAATAGGCTTCTTGCATCAGGTCATCAATATCTTCATATGACATATCCTCTTACCTCTTTTCTGTATCGCTTTTGTATGCACACAAAAGCATAAAAAAGTATGCACCCTTTTAGAACTCTTTTAAGGCTTATTTTGCCGCCTTTTTTATTTAGAATAGTATTTTACCTTTAAGGGATAAAATGCCATGTATGCCAGCAGTAATGGGGTCGTTTGGGGGATTTGTGGCAGCAGATAGAACGGACATTTTGAAAAATTTCAAACGTCCAACATTTCACCTTATCAAATCTTAACATCTGCACACTTAAAAAGGTGCGGCAGTAAACCGCACCTTTAACCTTTATTCTGCCGGCTGTTCCTGATAATAAATTGCATTCTTTTTATTATCCAGCACAAACGCATCATAGCAGATGCGCCCCTCTACAAGACTGCCGCTGATTCCCGGCGGGTCCTCGTGTACCTTGTATTCTTCCAGCTTCATAGGCGCTACCGTTGCAACCTTGTGGCAAAGCATGAAGCCGAAGTTTTCCGGTAGTCTGTTTGCCGGAATCTTTACCACTGTACAGCCGTCAAGGTTCGCAATAACACCTTTTAACCTCATATCATTACCAATATCCGTGTCCATTGTGATATCTTTGCACTGCTTCATCAGATAGTACACATCAGGAGTCACAACGAGAATCCTACCTTCTGTCGGTACTTCCTTGTTATCTAATGCCCTGTTGGCATCAATTACCTGTAAATAAATATTTTTCTCCGTCAGTTTCAACGCTTCCGGCTTAATGCCCGCATTGTCACACATAACACCATATGTATACTGGTCCACCTCGGGAATAATAACCTCCCGCATCTGTCGCTCAAGTGCTGAGCCTGCCTGTAATACAAGCCCTGTCTCATCACTATCCAGCTTATCAATCGCAAATGTGAATGACCGGTCTTTTTTAAGTGTAAGTTCCTGTGTGGTTGCATCTAAATCTTGTACCTGTCCGTATCTGTTATAGCCGCCGTTTCGTGCATAGTCATTCATTCCTGCCGTTGTTACCTTGTACACCTTAATGGAATGTGCGCCCGTCCATGAATAGTCGTTGTTGGTAACAAGGCTTTTTTTGCTCTCTGTTGTGAATTTCTCGTCAACAAGTGACTGATATTGTGTAATTAAATCAATCGCCATTTTAAACCTTCTTTCTGTCTTACTTTAAGCCCATAACTGCCCTGTATGGGTCTTCTGTCCCGCTGTTTCTTCCGTCCGGTGCCGGTGCTCCGATAACAAAACCGCTGTTTGTTCCTTTTTCCGGCTTCCTGATATATTTCTCCAAAAGCTTAATAGCCGTGCTGATGCTTTTTTCATCTGTCACGGTAATAATGTCACTGAGTTCCTTAGGAATGTCATGATTTGCCATTTCTTCACGAAGCTGGAGCTTTAGCTCCCGTTCCTGCAACTGCGCTTCCCTGTCCGCAAGTGCGGCGGCATTTTCTGCGGCGCTCTTTTCCTTTTCCCGTGTCAAACGGTTTTGAATAATGGCATTCACCTCTTCTTGTGTGAACATTTTTTCCTGGCTGCCCTGTGTGCTGTTTTCTGCTCCTGTTTTGTTTTCCTCATTTTCCATGGTGACTCCTTCCACATTTAACGTCCGGTAGACTGATACGCAAAAAAAGGCGCAGAAAAACAACTAATTTAAAAATCAGTCATTTTCCCGCGCCTACTTGCTTGATTAAACAATTTAATGGCTTACGTCACTTATTCAGTGCCGTGGTACTTTTAATTGTTATTTTATTATAACATACAGCCGTATAAAATGCAACTACTTTCTGCGTATATTGGTAGTGATATACGCTTTTTTCGTTTTCCTGCTGCCGTCCTTGTCTTTCCTCATGGTGGCAATTATGGGGCTTATGTAGTGTAGCACTTCCAGCAGTTCCGTATCATCGCCGTATGATATGCGTATCTTGACCATGTCTTACACTCCTTTGGTTAGGGTATCCGTAAAAACTCTATGACTTGCACTCTATGTACTTCGGTCGTCTGCTTTCTACGAAACTGAATATATCATACATCAGTTTCATAAGTCTTTCGCTGTGTTTTTCTGCTGCCAATGCAATCAGGCATAATTTATGGGTTTCGTATTCCTCGGCGTCAAGTTCTTCCAGTGCTGTTACAAGTTCTAGAATCCATTTCATTGCATTTTACCCCCGTACTTTTCTAAAAAATATCTATCCATTTCCTTGTCCTTTCCGCCGGTAATATGCTATACTTAACCTGTTGTGTGGTTGTATAGCATATTACTGGCTATGCCCGCCCCTTGATAAGCTGGTAACTTATCGAGGGGCATTTTTGTTATCCAGTAATAAGTTTTCAAGTTCATCTTCTGTCTGGCCTGTTTCCCGCTGTTGAAAGTTGATGAATCTGTTTCTAGTTGTACCGGTGCAACTCTTTACATTTAGATAGCCTTCGAACTTTGTTCCGAAAAGTGTTTCAGGTCGTATGTATTTAGACATCTGTACATCGTTTTTCCATTCTTCAACCTTTTTATCTATTACAGTCTTGAAATCCTCCACGCTAAAGCCCTCTTTAAGCCTTGCATTGATAAGCGATTTTGTTTTTGCTGTATTGGACTTGAAGTGTGTTCCTGCTTTTTCGTTGAGATAGTCGACAATAATATATATATTGTTTTTATTATCATTGTTATTATTACCTGTTAGATTATCTAACTGTAGATTATCTTTTGTTAGATTATCTAACAATGGTGTTTTATCGTTTTGTAAATTGGGTGTCAGCGTGTAAATTGTTCTTTCAATAAGTCCATTGCTATTCCTAACAGCCTGTTTTTCAATAATACCGGCACCTATTAATAAATTCATATGCTTATAAAATCGTGCATGGCTTATATGTAATTTATTGCATATGAATTCAACCCCCGGATATGCTGTTGCTCCTGTGCCTGCATAACTACATAACATACCATATATAGCTTTAGATTCTATCGTGAGGTTATCCATTAAATACACATCTTTGTATGTCATACCCCAGCCTCCTCTACTTTCCACATTTTTATGCCTCCAGTCTGATATCCATATGCACATAAACACCGGTACTGACGTTTGATGTAACTATGTAATGCTCGTTTGTTAATTCCTTTAAATCTTCCCAACTGCTGCCAATGCGCTTCATTATCCTGTCGGGTTCAGATACAAAGCCGTCATTGTCTGCATATATTCCAAGAATGAAATATAATACCTGTGCCGATTGCGGCATGTTTAAAAATCTTGTTGACACAACTGTGTCAGGATTAAAAGCCGTTGTTTTTCTCATGCTCATTACTCCTCGTATACTGTAGGCATCAATGCAAATGAATACATTGCACCTCTAAAATTCTGCATTGTTAAATGCCTAATATTGCTTACCTTGTACCTTTCACATACTTTCGATATATCCGTATTGGTCCGGTAAGCTTCTGACATAAGTTCCTTTACTTCATTATCGCCGATGTACTCCGGGCGGGCTTCCTGCTGTTTCTTTGGCTGTGGCTTTTGTGGTTCTTCTTCCGGCTTCTGCGTGTCCGGGTCTTTGGTATCATCAATACAGAACAGTCCGTTTAATGCGTATTTTCGCGCGTAGCTGCTACACGACCCCGTCACCTGCGCCGCGTCCATTTTCTTCTTGTCTTCCGGTTCTCTTGCAAAAGCTGTATTTTCGACCTGTGAACCATCCTCAATGTCTATGAGTTTCGCTGTTGCTTTCAAGTAGTATCTGCTGCCGATAAGCTCCAAATTATCCGTAACTAAAAGCACCGCTTTATTTTGTTTTAACAGTGGTTTCACTGCTTCTTGAATATCCTCACAGGAACGATAATTATAATTACCAAATTCGTTATGCTGTCCCTTTGGTGCTTTTAGTTCCTGCTGAATATTCATAAGCTTTTCATATACGCTCATCTTTATCACTCCTGTTCTATTACGTCTGTAACTTCTACGCTCATAGCCTTGCACAGCTTACCTAAATACATAGGTTTTACATAACATCCTTTACGTGCCGCATATACAATATTTATAGCAACACCTGATTTTTTAGATAATGTTTTCGGTTCAAGCTCTGCGTTAGCCAGTGCAACGTTGAATTTAAAGCTGTCCACCTTTAACATGGTGTAATCTCTTTTCATTGGCATCCTGTTCGTCTCCTTTCGTAAATTATCATCATTTTTTAGATGGATTTTACCCCGGTAAGTGCCTACTGCGCCGAACGGCAGCAGATGAATACACTTTGATATTGATTAAATAATCTTACTTACATTAATGATTCTACTGACACACCTAAACCATTGGCGATCTTTATAGCGGTTACATCACTGCATGATTTACCACCCACAATGCTGTTTAATGTTGTGCGTGTCAATCCGCACTTTTTTGCAAGTTCTTTCTGATTAATCTCCTGCTTTGCCATTTCTGTGATTAATTTAATTCTGTCTAATCTCATGTTTTTACCTCTTTTCTTTATTCTTGACACAAGTTGTATCTTGTGTTATCATCAATTTATCACAAGTTGTAGCTTGTGTCAATACCTTTTACAAGTTTAGTATTGTTTTATTATTTAACCGATGTTATAGTTTTAGATGAGGTGAAGCCATGACATTAGGTGAAAATATCAAAAGAATAAGAAAAGAACGAGGAATGACACAAAAGGAACTTGGTGAAAAATTAAATGTTTCTCAACAAATGATTGGACAATATGAATCTGATACTTCCAATTTACAAGAAAAGACAATCCGAAAAATTGCTATTGCTTTAGACTGTCGTATTGATGAATTACTGGATTTGCCTTCTGTTGTTAATGTTAGTGATGATTTTATGGTGGATTTTCAAAAAGGTGTTCTTGAATATAGCGTACCTCAAAATGAATATTACAAGTTTGCAATCTCACAGGCATTTAACAAGCTTAATCCTTTGGGAAAAAAAGAAGCGATTAAACGTATCGAAGAACTAACAGAAATCAAGAAATACACAGAGCCTGATAATACACCAAGCCCGTTCAAGTAATTTAATTTTTAACCGGCGCAACACTACACAAAATAAAATAGGCTATCCTGAACAGGACAGCCTACGCACATTGACATTATAATATACTTACTCGGGGAGCTATCGGGGCGATATGCCAGCCGCTGGACTTTATGAAGGGGGGCTGGTGCTTATGGTTACATACAGCGATTTATTCACTTTTGTTATCATGCTTTGCGCAGTCATAACACTTGTTATAGACATCAAAAAACGCAAAAAATAGCGCCCTCGCTCTGGTAAAGTAAGGCGCTATTCAGTAATTTGCTTGCCAGCGGCTAGGCTTCATCTAGTCGATAGCTCTCTTGTTAAGTATATTATACTGTATCATTAAAAATGTGTCAACAGAAAATAAAAGACTCCTGCGTCAAGATATCCATGGAGCTGTACACTCCGACACAGAAGCCTTTAAGCGACTACACAAGAGCGGCGCTCATGATATAATCACCCTAAGCAAGCATATTATATCATCTTTTACACCGCTTTTGCAAGTGGTGTATTTTTTATACCCTTTTAGCGTTGCACCGGTGCAACAGGAATGGAGATGATACACATGCCAAAAGGCAGACCAATGAGAAGAAAGAACGGTACCGGGTCCGTTGTAAAGCTTTCCGGACGGCGGAGATGTCCCTATGAAGTCCGGATAAATACCCGGCTTGATGAAAGAAACTATCCTGTATATGATGTACTGGGGCGCTTCTCTGACCGTGATGAAGCTGCTGCCGCACTGCTTGACTATACCGCCAACCCTTACGACATCAAAATTGACAAATACACCTTTGAAGATATCTATAACCTGTGGTATGACTGGAAGTATGTAAAAGGTGCAAAAAAATATTCTAAAAGCTCAATAAGCTGTACAACTGCAGCTTATAAAAAGTGTGCTGTGCTGCATGACCGCATATTTAAAGAGCTGCGTACTCCTGATATGCAGATAATCCTTGATAATTATGACCTGTCTCATGCGTATATGGAGCATATACAGAATCTATTTAAACAGATGTACAAATTTGCTCTACAGTTTGATTATATTGAAAAGGACTATGCACAGTTTACACGAATTACCAAGGAAGACGATGACGAAAGCGGCGTACCTTTTACACCGGAAGAAATTACACGCTTATGGCAGCAGTCAGAAAAGCCATGGGTTGACAGTATTTTGATTCTGATTTACAGTGGCTTCAGAATCTCCGAATTATTAAAAATGCCGGTATGTGATATTGATACCAATAACATGACATTCAAAGGCGGTGTAAAGACTGCTGCCGGTAAGAATAGGATCGTACCCATACACAGCGAAATACAGTCATTTGTATGTAAGCGGCTTTCTGAAGGTCACAGCACACTTTTAGGAGTATCCCAAGCAACATACCGCAAGATTTTCAATGATACGCTTGTGTCTGTCGGCATAACAGAAAAGCATACACCGCATGACTGTCGGCATACATTTGCAACCCTTCTTGATAATGCCGAAGCTAATCCCATTTGTATCAAGCGGTTAATGGGGCACAGCTCCGGGAATGATACCACTGAAAAAGTATACACACACAAAGATATAGAGCAACTCAGAAAAGCCATAGAAATGATTTAAAGCGGGTAATCAGATACCCGCTTTTTTGCTGCTCGTTTTGTCACTAGTGTGTCACTAGTAGCGTTTTTTCATGCCTTTTTCATCTGTTGCCAATTTACCAAAACTCGCATATTTGCTGGATTTCTTATCATTGCAGTTTCGCCTGTTTTATTTAAAAACTAATATCAATTTAATATATGTACAAAATTTTATACATTGTGAAAAGTAAGCTTTTTTAACAGTTCAACAATCATCAGCAGCGTTAGAATATATACACTCATAACAGAATTTATTAACAATGTGTTAGTATGGCTACTTCAAGTATTACTCATAATTTTGTCGTATCCAATCCAAA